>Ga0247611_10000153_pt1 | contig 141913 bp, 279 predicted proteins | sample 177DNAGHGhighgp2_FD_192422 | JGI IMG/M metagenome (GOLD analysis project Ga0247611, IMG submission 192422) | Sheep rumen microbial communities from Palmerston North, Manawatu-Wanganui, New Zealand - 1770 DNA GHGhigh gp2 | ecosystem: Host-associated > Mammals > Digestive system > Stomach >...
AGAAATACGGCTAGCATCACGATATGTAAATCTCCCAATAGCCAAACCAGTCTTTCCATCAAAAGTAAACGACGCGGGAAAAGGCTCTTCATTATTATCACAAATTAACATCGCCATACCCTAAATTAAATCATTAGTCGCGCCGCCACTATTAGAAATCAATCCATTGCCTCCTGCGGCATCATACTTATTAATAAGTAAATTTGCCCATTCACGAATTACAGGATGACGAATAGTATCTCGAATAGTTTCTCGCACAGTTAACCATGCTGAGCCATTTGCCATAAGGGTCTAATTATGAAAAATTTCAATAACCTAATTATAACTTAACCAGAATGTTGGAATAGTAAATTTAAATGCGTGTGCATTAACCGATCGTAAAGTAATGCTATTATATTTACCAGTAGAAGAATAAGAATTTAAAGGTGAAATAATATAATAACCAGTTGAATCATAACTTAATTTTAACTAAGGTTTTAGAGTAAACCGTAATTTAACAGGAGACGGAGCTGTACCAGCATAATATAAATTTGCTGGAGTGTGAGGAGACAAAGAAATACCTTCCACATGATCAGATTCAATTAAATGAGCACCACCCACTTTCGCGCCTAACATACTGCCATCTACTTCATATGCAATAACCGCTCCCTAATAATAGCAAGTTACTTTCTAAGTAGAAGTTTGCCCTGTTGAGGGATCGGTTACCGGTCGTATTCCAATATCCGTAAAATATGCAGAACGTTCTTGCGGAGTAATAGTATCAGAATTTAAAGCGGCTTCATACTATTCTTGAGTAATTTCTACTGGAATTTTAGACCAAAGGTCATAACTAACAGAAGCATATACTCCGCCGCCCAAAAATACATCTATGCGCGTTGTACTTCCTAAAGGAATATGATCTTCATAAATAATTTTTAATGCATCAGGTGAATTTCTAATGGTTGTTTCAACACCATTGGCATCTACCCAATGTTCCTTATAATACCCTTCTCGTGTATCTTGTACGCCTAATATATTTTGCACAGAATACCAGAAAGGCTCATCCATAACAAATTCAATATCAATTGCTCCACGATACAAAGTCGTATAAGTACTATAATTTACAACCGAAGTAGCTTCACCCGCGCCAGTATCTCCAACCTAAAAAGGTACCTATACTTCTTCTTTAAAAGCTAATAAATGTAATTGCGGCTAAGAAGATATTCTTGCCATAATCGCGCGATTAGGATGTTCCGCTAAAATTAATTCACGAATTACTCCCGCGCGGAACCAATGTTTAAAATCATCTAACTATGTTTGTGTAATACCATCTGTTGCTAATGTAAATGATAAAGTATTAGCATGAAAATAAGTGCCCCAATAAAATTGGCCAGGAAGCGTATCATAGGTTGTAGTTAAATCTTCAAATTCAGCATATCCATTGTTTTCCATTCGGTCGCCTTCAGTATATGCTATTAAATTAAAATCTTCAATATATTTTCCTCCATAGGAAAAACTGATAAATGAGCGCTGCATGTAGGGTAGCCGAAGCTACCCATCATGCGTCGCCATATAAACTTGGGATTGAGGTGCCATCGTAGATGGCACCTCATTTCCTATTAATCTTGCTATTGACATTCTCCTTTTACCTCCTTACGCTATTTGTCGCCCCATATTTACGAGCAATACGCATCATTTCATTTAAGGCTTCTTCGCCAGCGCGTTGTGCATCATAATCATTAGCAATCTATTGAACTTGCATTTTCATTTCTATATGGTCGATATTTACAGAATTATCTTCTGTAGTTATAGTACCCTATAATGGCGTGGAAATGTCACTATAATGTTCATTATAAGATTTTAATAAAGACATTAAAGAATTAGCTCTATTAGAAAGAATATTATCGCGTAAAATCTTAGTCTAAGAAGCAGTTAAAACTGTTTCTGTACCACGCTCACCTAATTCATAATAACCATGTTTGACATAGCCGCCAGAGGCTGCTGGTTTAGGTTTTGGAGTAAACGTTAGGGTATTTTTACAGGTACCTTTACAATCTCCAGTACAACCAGCAGAACATATTCCAGTACAAGTACTCTAACAAGTTTGACTACCCGTTCCGTCGCTCTTTGTATTTCCTTTACAAGCTGTAGCACACTTCGCAGTACATTCTCCCTTACATTCGCCAGCACAAGTACCATTACATCCGCTGCCAACACTACCGCTATCACCACTACTACCAGTGCCACCATTTTGATTATTCTTCTAGTCTTTCTTATACTATGCTTTTACTTTCTTCTCCGCAGATTCAGCTCCATTTTTATCGTATTCAGCATAATATATTTTCTTATAAGCTTTACTATCATATTTACTGTTACCTTTCTTTGAAATAAAAGCTTCCCAAGCTGCCTTTCTAGCTTTATTTTTCTCTCCCTTGAGAGCTTTCTAATCATCTTCATATTGCTGACGAATAGCCGCGGAAACAGCTGTTAAATCTCCACCTTCATCTGAATTATACATTTCTTTAAACTTTGCACGATACGTCCCATCTTTATCCCAATCTTTACCATATTCGGCTTTCATTGCATCATTAAAAGTATCAAAGTCATAGTTGGTTAACTAGTTACGAGTCATTGTAACTAGCAAAGATACATTATCTTTAATATCATTAGCTGTAACTTTATTATCTCCAATTGATTCTTTCGCTGCAGCTAGATCATCACGATATTCTGTCCATTGGTCTGCTTTAAACAATGTTTCATTCATAGCTTTAGCAGAAGCTAAAGGCGATTTGCTCCAAAATCCTGAATCTCCGTTATGAATAAAAGAAGTAATGTCGGCCGCAGATCGCTGCATAACATCAGATACTTCGCCCCACAATAAACCATATTCCTTCTAATATTCTAATGTATCACTCATAATCTAGATCTAATTATCCATGCGTTCGATCTCTAGATCTGATGCAGCCTAAATAGCATCAATTTGCTATTGCTGTAAATCAAAATACAAATCGCGCTCAGAACTATTAATTTCTGACCGAAGACTAGCAATATCTTCTGCGCTACCTCCGGACCTCTCTAAAATTGCTAAACGGCGTTTTGATTTATTTAGATCATCAACACTTTCTTGTGTTTCATACATTTCTTGTTCTTTGTCAAGTGCATTTGATAGACCTTCAATATATTTGCCAGTTGATTCTTCTAACTTATCACGTTCATCTTGTAGTGCATCAATTTCACGCTAACGCATATCCTCAATTGCATCTAACACAGATTCTTCAACGGACATCTGATTATCACGAATCTCTTTAGTAATTTCATTCATTTCAGCCTATTTTTCTAAGATATTATCTTCGCCTTCACGTATTTCATCATATAAATTCTACGTTTCTTGAGCATAGTCATCCATTCTATCTTTATAGGCTTGAGTGGCCTTACTATAGAAATCTTCTTTTTCTTGATCGGTAATTTCTCCGTCATTATCAGCGTCCATTTTAATTTCGGCACCATTGCTGTCATATTTCATATAACTGCCATAGCCAGCCTTTTGCAATATCTCATACTTTTCTTTATCTGTATGATTGGCTTTACCATTAGAATCGAAACCGTATAAATTAGTTAACCACTTCATTGCGCCATCTTGCATCTTCATTTGGCCATCTTCATCAAATGAATATAATTTTCCAAATGGAGATTTTTTTAATGCCTCGACACGCTTATTATAATAATCTCTACGACTTAAATTTAACTGTTCTTGTGCTGTAATCTCTTGTTGCAATGATTGAAGAGAACGTTTCTGGCTCTAATAATATTGTTTACCATTTGCTGTCCAATCAGATGATAACTTAGAACGTAAAGTTTGTTCATGTGTAATATCTTTTTCTAGCTTAGCAATTTTTTGTGTAAGGTTATACCAACGTTCTACGGTAGCAACCCATACTGATGGATCAACGATTTTGGCGCCTTTTCCGCCGCCGCCACCGCCACCGCCGCCGCCTGAGCCAGCCGCTCCGACAAGATCAGAGATAGATGCACTTGATAGAGATTCCCATAAAGCTTTTAATGCTTTTAATTGAGCTAACGCCGCAGAAGCAGAAGCCATAGCTGGGCCAGAGAAATTACCAGTAGCTAATGACACCGCTTCTCGTTCATTAGTTACAGCTCGCCCTGTTTTAGGAGTACGTCCATGCTTTAATAACTATTCTGTCTGTAAATGATTAAATACGATAGCATCACGGGCTAGGGATACCATTTCTGGCCCTTCATTACCAACAATACGATACATACCATGAGAAACTACTAATTCTGGACCAAGCTCTCCCATAAGAGTCTTCTATGTTCCACCGGCTCTAGCTATTCCGACAGTTCCAGTAGCTAAAGCCACATTTCCAGTCGCAGCGGGAACACCGCCATCAACCACTACTGTATAATGTGCAGTACAATAAACATCGCCAGGAGTGCCCGAAACTTCGCAAGTATAATTCGCTGTTGCTGACTAATTTGGTACTTGATCAACAGAGGCAGTAAAATGTGCCTGCCCTTGCTATAGTGGAAGAGGGTCAACCGTCCCAGTGAGTTCAGCAGTTCCATCTGTGGCAATTTCATTTGTAACCGTCCCAGTGAGTTCAGCAGTTCCATCTGTGGCAATTTCATTTGTAACCGTCCCAGTGAGTTCAGCAGTTCCCTGTACGCTAATTTCTCCTCCTTCTATTTCAGGTGTCAATATAGCTGTACCGCTTGTACTCGTGGGTTCAGGAGAAGATTGTGTGGGAGTATTGACTGGATCATATGGCTAATTAGTGTTATTCGGACCATTATTACCACCATTACCACCATTACCACCATCGCCGCCATCGCCGCCAAGATTGGCTGCTTGTTTTATTGCGTTGATTTTTTCCAATAATCCATCTAATGCAGCTGAAACAGCGGCACTATCTAATGAAATACTAATATCTACTGAACTATTTGCTTTTAATGTTTCTAATTTAGAAATAATTTCAGTTAATTTACTAATAATTATTTGCCAACTTCCACTAAGAGCCAATGTACTTAATTTACTTAATAAAATAGTAAATGCAGTATTGTTTTGTAATGTTGTTAAATTAATAATTAGTTGTAATATTAGAGCTTTAACGGTTTCCCAAGACTTACTTTCTGCCAAACCATCAAGCTTTTCAGTAATAGTAGTAAGAGCATCGCCGATAGTATCAAGGGAGTCATTAAAAGTTTCAAGAATAATAGTAACAAGTTCTTCAACCGCTCCTTGTAAGTCAGAATTTTTTTCAGACATACTATCCGCAGTTCCCTCAACAAAATTATTACCAGCTTCTTGACCAGCAGTTTTAGTCTAAGCAGTATCAATAGGTAACTCTAATTTTTTATCACCAAAAACAGACGATAAATTACCGAGAATAGATAATAAACCACCGTCTCCACTAAGCCCTGATAATCCCTATATTACAGAACTAATCGTGCCAGCATCGACACTCGCCAATGTAGTCAGCGCATTTGCTAATTCAGTCACAGCTTCTGTAAGCGCAGGAAGATTACCAGGCTCAATAGTAGTCAGAGAAGTTAAAGCTTCCGTAATTGCAGCAGTAATAGTGTTCTTAAGATTAACATCAATTGTAGATTTATTCACTTTTTCAGTTGCAATTTCACTTAAAGCTTCATCTATTTTACCCTACGGATCTTTTACTGTTACAGTTCCTGTATCATCTATAGTAATCTCATAATTTCCTCCAGGTGTCTGAATTGTAACAGTTCCTTGATCACCATCTAAGTCGGGTAATTCGCCAGCTTCCTTTTGAGCAATGGCTGCTGCAGCAGCTAACCCCATAGCGAGCTCGGTATTGTTATCAGCGTCAAAACTATAACCATTTTGCATGTCTACATGAGTTTTAACTTTACCAGTAGAATTGTACTATACTTCATATTCGTTACCATTTGAAGTATACCTTAAGGTTTTAGTATCACCATCTTTGAAGACTCCATGATCTACGCCATTATCCTACTACTCTGCCATAGCTTTCTCAGCAAGATACTCATCAGCCTCAGCACGAGATTTAAAGGCAATTCCGTCTGCAAGAATAGTAACTTTACCGGTTTCTAAATCATATTCAATTTCTGCAGTACCATTAGTCCAAATTTTAACTTCATGACCGGTCTCCTTATTGTATTGTTTTCCCTTTTTTGCATGCCAATCATCACTAAGTCCTTGTTCTAATGGTACAATATCACGAATATATTGCGCCATTTCATCATAAGATGAGAAAGTCATACCATTATATAGCCAAGAATTTTCACCTGAACTGCGTGTAAATGTATAAGTAATACCTAATTCATTATCTTGTGTTACTTCATAGAAAGTACCATCAATAGACCATGTTTTACCAGCTAACTTATCATCGGCATATCCTTTCGATGCTAACCATTTTATGGCGCCTTCTACGCTGTCTCCATCATATCTTTCGCCATCAATTTCATCGGTTTCAATCGTAGTTTCATCACCATTTTTCGTGACTTTAATACGAGCTGGCCCAACATTAAGAGTCCCAGATACTTCGCCAGTTTCTTCATTAAATTCAATCTTGGATAAACCCTAATTTTCCAATTCGATAGCCTATTTAATATATTCTGCTACTCCAGCGCGATCATCAGCTCTAAATTTAACCCCAGCATACTCACCAACAAATTTACCTGTCTTTTTCCCTTTATCATTTTTTTCTTCTTCAATTTTAATTTCGCCAGTAACTAATTTTAATGTATACTATATCTCTACCTATGAATACTGACTATCTGGATTATTTAATTCATTAATCAGCTATTTTACATTATCACGTAAATTAGTCCCTTCAAAGAAATCTGGATACTTACCTCTAAAAGCATTAACAGCTGCCTCTGCTTGCGCGGCGACATCCTTATCATCTAAGTCAATATTAAATAGCTATCCGGTTGCCGTAATACCGATTAGACCATTGTCTCCAACATCAATAACCAAGTTTTGGCCAAGGTCTTTCATAGCATTGACAATCTAAAGCTAAATAGTCTTGATATCAGTGCCCCAATCAATATTGGTTAACTTTTGCATAAATTTAGATGCAGCCTCAGCGGAACCGAAGGTTTTTTCCCAATCTTTGGCAGTCCCATAGAATAGATCGTATAAAGTCGTACCATTAATTTGTATTGCCTATACTGCCGCGTTTAATTCATCAGAAGTTTCAATAGCACCCTGCATCTTCTCAAGGAAAGCTTGCATGTCACCAGTAAAGTCTTCAACACTACCATCTACATTAAATGTAAACATGTCGTTTAGTTCAAAAGAAATGCCATTGTTATCTACATCAACAACCATTTCTCCCATTTCTTCCATCGCTGCAAGTACTTCTAAAACTTGAATTTCAGAATCTAAAATTGCAACTTCCGCATCAGCTAATTCATGGATACCATCAGCCATGTTATCTTTTAAATCATCAACACCACTAACCATATCCATACCAGCACTAGATAAGTCAACTTTTAACTTTCCGTCAACGACTTTTAAATTCATGCACGCCGCTTCCATTAATTGAGCAGCATTCATGCCTTTAACATTAAATTCTTTACCTGCTGCTTCTAACATACCAGCAGAAGTATTTACAATATTATAAAAGTCTTCAACGCCAATATATCCTTTTTTCTTAGCCTAATTTAATGTCTTCATTGCCTTAGATGTATTTTCCCAAGCGTTAATAGCAGCCTAATAATTATCGGGCAACTTATCGCTCATAAAGTTCATTGCATCTGGGTCAGTTAATTTATTGAGTACAATGTCTGACATTAAACTAGATTGAGCAGTTAAACTATCTAATGAAGCCGTAAAATCATTATTAGCTTCTGTCGCAGACTCTGCAGCAGCATTATAACTTTGCATTGCAGCAGTAGCCTACTGTACAGCATTCTCTTCAGTATATAATCCACGATTAACATCTTCTAATGTATAAGAAAGTTCTCGTCCATCACTCCCCTATAATTTCGTATTTAAATTAATTTCTCCATTGGCATATTTTGTAGCAAGAGTTTTTGCCCAATCATCGCCAAGTTCAGTACCGTCTGGTAAGACTGGCGTAATTAATGCTACTCCTTTCGCGCCTACATCCCCCATAACAGTACGGCTAGGATTAGAAATTGTCGCTCTTGTAAAATCTATTCGCTATGTAACTTCCGCTGCAGCCTATAGAGTGCTCGCCAAAGTACTATACCGATCATTAGATTCAATAATTGTAGTCAATAACGACTATGCCTATAAGGAATTTAAACGCTTCATCTCAGCATAAACCAATGCTATTGATTCAGCAGTTAACTATAAGCCTTCCGCGGTTTGATTAAATTCTAAAGGTTGCAATCCTTGCTTTTCGGCCCAATTCTGTAAAGAAAGTGCATCAGTATTATTTAATGTACCAGTAATGCCATTAGAAATTAAAGATGCAATATTAGATAACATACCAGCAATTGCATCATTTAATTCGGCTAACTGTTCTGGAATTAATAACCCTGCACGTCTGGCCTCTTCTGCGACTGCCTATAATAAGCCAGGAACATCTGTATATTTAGAAATAGTTAAAATTCCATCTTTTATTGATGCTCCAAATTTTTCCGCGATTTGTGCTAAAGTATCTTTACTAGTTTTAGTTGATTTATCGAATGCATCTTCCAAGTAAGTAACATTCAACAAATCTCCGACTTTTGCTTCAGTTACGCTCTTTAATTGATCAAATGCAGTTTGAAGATTATTTTTCCCCTAACTACGCATATCAATCTAAGAATCAACATACGCACTATAGGCATCAAGATATTCTTGCGTTCCAACTTCTATAGTATGTCCAATTGCTTGTTCTATATAACCCTTAAATTTAGTAAAATCAGTAATCGCAATTTTATTATATCCGACACGTGCAATACCCGCATTTTCGGAATTTAATAATGCCTATTCTAATTCAATGCCATAACGAGTAAAGATTTGGCCAATAGCCTCATAAGTCATCCCGCTAGCATTATTAAGAGCTTCAATTAAGTCAACTGATTCTTGATCCTACGCGGTTAAAAGCTATACATAAGCATTATTTAAATCCGCAGTTGTGCTTGTGGCGGTTTCTTTCATTTCTGCATAAATTCGTGCATATGCTTCTACCATCCTGAAACCTTCTGCAACTACGCCATTAATATCAACTGCATGAATATCACTTAATATTTCGTAAAGTTTACCTTCAGTACCAATAAACTAACCCGCAACTAAATCTCCAACTTGATTTAATGCATCATTTAATTTATTAATCTAAGAATTAAATGTAGCTTCTAGTTCTTCCTAAGAAGCATTAGGTTTGATTTGCTTTAACAAATCAACCGCAGCTTGACCGCCGGATTCAAGAGTACGAAGAATTGTTAAATCGATTTGTTCTTGAGTCATATGCTATAATTCTTCTATTGCCAAAGAAGTATCTTTTAAATCATATGACTTCATAATTGCAGTAAGCTAAATATCTCGATAATTACTCAATCCCCTAATCTACTAAATTAATTTGTTGGCTTCATCATTTCTCTATTTAGAAGTTGATGCTGTTAAGAAATTATCAATCTCAATACTTTCTTGTAAAATTGTATCTGTCTAATCTTTAATATACTCATCAAGGGCTTCTCCGCTTAGACCTAACTATTCTAATACAGATCTCTACTATTCGATATAAGACTTTAATACCGTATTATTAAGTTTAAATGTGTTATTAATAGTATCATATTCAAACGCACTTTCAATATCTATTTTGGCATTTTCATCAGCTAGTTGATTATATTTATCAACAAAAGCTTGCATGTCCGCAATACTAGATATTCCGTTATAATTATAATTTGCCGCTGTACTAATACCAGATAATGCTCCGTCCTGTAATGATGCTACTGTGTCTAATAACTGATTATAAACTTCATCGCTAACATTCTTTTTAGCCCAAGCAACATAACTTAAAATTTGACTAGTATCTAATTTATAAGTGCCATTATTATCTGCATCTGCAAATATGCCTTTTGGCCCAATTAAACTAGCGAAATCAACTTTTAGAGACTAAGCTAAAGATTCTATTAAATCAATACTAATAGAATCATAAGAAGATAATATAGACGAAAATGCAGTATCAATAGCAGATTGATTCTAAGTACGTAATCTTGCCATTGCGGCATTATACTCATTTTTAATCATGCCACCGGCACTAACTGCGACAGAACCAACCATTGCAGCAATCGCAGGAATATTTGCTTCATTAGTAAGAGTTAAAACACCGTTATTTAAAATAGCTCCATAGTCAGCTAACTATTGAGTAAATTCTTCTCTCGCGGTTTCATCAACTTTGTTAATGGTCTCAGTAAGATTAATCTAATCTCCTACTTTTGCTTCGCTAACAGCATCGAATTCAGCTTTAATATTGGCGCCAATTCGTTTATTATATTCAATTATACTATCATTATAAGTTTTAAAAGCCGAAATATATTCTTCTGAATCAGGAGACCACCCCATTTCTGACGCAAAAGCATCAAAATCAGCGATCATCATCTTATTGCCGCCAAGATGTTTAATCATACCAGATGCTTGATATTGATTAACCATTTCTTCAGTCAATTCTTTCCCGGCGTTTGTGAATATTTCAGCAAATTGGCTATAAGTCATATTAGAAGCATTAGAGAGAGCATCAATTGCCTATTGCTCACCATCACGATTATCTAAATATGTACCTAAAGCGGCATTCAGTTCCGCGGTGGTAGCTTCGCCAGTAGCTTTCATCTATTCGTAAATAGATTTATAAGCCTTAACCATATCACCTACAGCAGTTACAACACCGTTTTCATCTACAGAAAAACCAGCGGTTCTAAGAATTTCAATCTAATTCTTTGCAACTACAGAATTAACTTTTAAATTATTTAGAGAATCTGCAACGGCTTTAATTGGCGCGACCTAAGCACGATAAGCAGCTTCAATTTCTTCAGTGCTTAATTCTTTTCCATAAGACTATAATTTTTTAACCGCATCTGATCCGCCTTGAGAAAGAGTCTCAAGATCATCTGCAACAAACTGATCAATAGTTTCAACCCATTCTAGCTAATCTTCAATAGGCCATACATCATATTCTTCAGGCTTATGAGTTTCATAATAATTCTTAAGATTACGTTCTAAAATATCCTAATCTTTCGCAGAAGCAGAGCCAGATAAGTATTTGCTAAAATCAAGAGTATCAACTGTTAATGCTTTTATCTAAGCATTCACATAATCAGTTTTAGCATCGCCAGTTAAGCCTATTTTATCGGCAGCAGCCTCGATATAAGTTTGCATATCGGCGGCACTAATAGTCCAAGCATCAATTACAGAGTCATAAAAGAAATTTGTAGATTCTCCGGTTAATTTGGTATATGCTTTTTCAAAAGCAGACATTTCAGTCTTACTGGTGGTACCTTGAGTTAATAAAGAACCTGCTTTAGAAATATTATTAATATATTCATCTATTAATATATCTTGCTGATTATCTAATAGATCCTAATATTTTTCTGCGATTTCAGGAAATTGTGTTTTTAACTTATCAACATCAATTTTATACTTTCCAGTAGTTTTATCTAATGTTGCAATTCCTAAATCCTCTAAGTCTGTCCCAAACTATGTATTAAATTCATCAATATAGTCTGATGCATCTTCATAATTAGAAAGTAAATTAGCAAGTGCATCACGTTTTTCATCTTTCCTAAAATGAGATGCAAGTTCACCACGTTTTTCACGAAGTTGTTTAATGTATTCATCAGATGCTCCACTTTCTATTGCTTCCTAAATTTCCTTATCGGCACTAGTAAGCGCTTCTAACGTTGCCGTATACTACTATAAATCTTCATCCCAAACATAACCATGTAATTTTGCAAAAGCATCAATAGTAGAATCTTGATAGGTGTCCGCCCCAGCCGCTCCTTTTGAATACTATAAATAATTCCTAAAGGCTTCTCTTGTGGCAGTCTATCCCATTATTCCTTGAGTAGCTGCACCTTTAGCTCGTTTCTATTTGATTTGTTCTTGTATCGGTCTTAAAGTAGCATTAACTTCTGCATCAGTACTTTCAAGCTATAATAGCATAGAATCACGAGCATATTCAGAAATTACTTCATAATAACCATCAGTTACATTATATCCTAATTCTTCGAGCTTTGTCTATAATTCTGGAGATTGAGATAAGTCTACGCGAGTACCGACCTTAGCAGAAGAAAGAGAAGAAATACCGGAGGCCATCTACTTACCCCAATCGGCTTTATCAGCATTTTTAACTGCATCAGAAGTCCAACCCTAAATTAATTCTTGATATAGCTCAGAATTTTTATCAAGAGTAAAGCCTAAGGCTGCTTCCCAAGCTGATAGGATCTCTTCTAAAGTTCCGGTTGCTTTATAAGATGCAGACGCTGCGTCCCATTGATATACACCAGCAAGATCTTCTTGTATAATATTTCCTTGATTATCAATGAAATTTTCTAAAGAATAAGACTTAACATCTTTACCCTCTTCATCCTAACCAGTAACCCAACCGTGATCGCTAATATATGATTCAATTTCTCCTAAAGTTACATTTTTCTTTACTATAGCACTTGCGGCCTTTAAATCAGTCTATTGCCGTTTTATCGCCTCAACAATAGATTGATTAATTTCAGAAACTGTTTTGCCAGTTTCTTGACCGAGTTCAGTAACTGCACCAATAATATCGCCCTCTTCTATACGAGTTGCAATATCATTTACAAATTCTGAAGATAATCCCTCATACTAACTACTATATTTTTGAATATAATCGGCCCCTTTTGTAGTAACATCAGAGAATAGTTTACTTGCTCCAGACTAAAACTATTCAATCGCATTAAAAATTAAATCTACATTTTCTAATTCTTCATCAGTAATAGATTCTGGATGAGCAGCCAAATATGCAACTCTATCTATAGCATAACCAAAAGTTATTTCTTCTTCATCAGCGCCAATAATAGAAGTCGCGAGCTTTCCATCCAAACTACTATAATTACCCTATTTCCAACGAACTGACTAAATTAACCCTTCTTTAATAGTATTTAGCCAAGCCATATAATTAGTTAAATTTGTACTAGTAGATTCATATGCAGTATTTATTGCTGTTAAAACTTCATCAGTATTTTTAGCTGCTTCTTCAGTTAAATTGCCATTTTCATCAAAATAATTAGTATACTAGGCTCCTAGGATTAACTATAACTATGATGTAACATCCGCGCCTGTTTTAAATCCCTATTCAGATTCTTTATCAATAACAGAATTATACGCTTCAAGAAGTTCTGACTATTCACCAGTGTATTTTTCTAATTGCTCGCCATAATTTTCATAAATATTTTGAACAGCACTGTCTAATGCATCTTGCTAAAGAAAGAATTTTTCACCATCTGTATAAAAATCATCCGCAGAAATTTTAATTCCTAATTTATTCGCTTCTGCAATAGTTTTCATTAATTTAGATGGTTTTACACCATTGGTAAAATCAGAAAAAATAGATTCAATGCCGTCTAAATTTTCGGTTAGCTATCCTTTAAGTGTTTCAATAGTAAGAGCTAAATTTGGAACAAACGATTCTATCATAGTAGATAAATCAGGCATATCAGCATCTTCTACATGTATATTTTCACTAATCCAAGCCTAAGTTGCTTCTAACCCTTCTCTAGTATAACCGTTCTGTTCAAATTCATCAATTAAAGCATTTCGTAACTCAGCGGGTAATTTTATCGTATTACTATAAAAATCAGCAAATTGATTAATAAAATCATTTGGATCTTGACCATTCTTTTCAAGCACAGTGGCCTAATTTATTCCAGAAGTTAATAAATTACGTAAATTTAAAGTTAAATTAGATAAATCAATTCCTTTGAATAAATCAAGATCTTTTTGTGACAATAAATTATTTTCACTAATCTAATTAAATTTTTTCTCAATCTATTGTTTATTATATTCAATCGAATTCTCAAATGTTTTTAATAGCCAATCAGTATCTTTTAGTTCAGGGATTAATTTTTGTATATCATCTGAAGAATACTATTCTGGATGACTTAAAATAGCCTATATTTCTTTCTTTCTATCTTCTGTCACTCCAGCAAGGACATTATCAATTCCTTGAAATAAAGTAGAAGCAACATTAGCAATGTGGCTACGAGAAAAATCAGGAGTTTCTTCTGCTTGAATTTCAGAGTATAAAGCCTCAACTGCCTGATTAAATAATTCTGGTATTTCGTTAAAAATAGAATTTGAAGAACTAGATCTATATTCCAAATTCATCCAGCTTGTAACGGTTGAACGATTTGCGGCTGTAATTGTATTTAAATTTTCCTATAAGGCCATTGCTTTTTCTTCAACGTCCGCTAAATGACCTTCCATCTCTTCCTATAGATCAAGGTTATATTTATTAGCTAAATCGTAAATTTCTCCTATTTTTGCAATAGTTGTTGCTGAATCGACTTTTTCTATAGCAGTATTTAAATCATCAAATAACGCATTAAACTCATCTGCCTATTCTAACGTTAAATCCTAAAAATTTTCAAAGACACCTATTCCAGAACCACTTATTAAATGCCTACTTGTTTGTCCTGTAACAGGATCGGTAGAAGTAGCTGTAGGAAATAACCCATTATATGCTCCAGTCCAATCAGCCGATAACCATCCATTATTTGCATTCTTTAAATCATTTTTATACGATTCTGTTTTCGCTCTCGCTGCTTCTGCTTCAGCTTCAACCGCACGTAGTGTCGCTGCGGCAGATTTATCTCTTGCTTCAGCTAGTAAATCTTCCATATAAGTAACATTTAAAACAGCTTCATTATTCTAGTCATAAGAAGATACAAGCAAAGGATAGGTCTCTGCTAATTTATCAACTGCAGTCTAATATTCTTCTGCAGCTTCGGCACTATCATAACGAGTTTTTTCTAATTCTTTAATTTTCTTAATAGAACTATCAATTGTTTTATAATCTGACTAAAGCTATTTAGCTTTATTCGATAATTCTTCTGCTTTCGCCGTTAATTCTTCGATTTTTGCTTCGATGGACTAAGCCTAAATTGCCTATGAAAGGCCATTAATTATTGCAATAATACCACTAGCAATTGCCACAACAGGTATAGCTTTCCATCCAGATGCCGCGATTTCTCCTGCGGATTTAATCATTGCTCCTGCTGTTATAGCTATGCCTGCAATTATCTATAGCGTTCCAGATAAAGTTTTACCTTCTTTAGTCGTAGTATTAATTGCTAAAGATATCATATTTAATGCTTGCCCAAAAGCGTTAATTCCATTTCCTAATAATTTCCATTTAGCATTAACATCTACCGCTGTTAATCCTAGCATGTTTAATACTCTCTGTGCCTCTGGGCCGCCTTGTGTAATAATATTATAAGCCTACTAGGTAATTAAACCCATAGACTTCATTTCATCTGCTATACTAGCATAACCACGTGATAATTGTCCAGGAACCGTTTCTCCATTTTTTTGAACAGAATTTAAATAATTTATACGATTCATCCAGTCACGTTTTTGATTAATTTCCGCCTATGCGCCTCCAAATTTTTGTCCTACATCTGTTATTAAGCTTTTTGAACTTACATTAAATCCATTAGCTAATGCAAGACTTAATTTAGTTCCAAGTTGATTAAAGACTGATTCATGGCCTGAAATAGTATTTTCAACTTGCTGAATAGTATTTTCAGCTTCTGCCTATATTTCAGTTCGAGTTGAGTCTATCCCAGCTTTAAAACCCTTGCCCATAAGAAATGCAGTCTACTACAATCCCTAAAATGCAAAAGTTTTTAATATGTTTACTACTGATGCAATTGCATTAATGGCTCCAATTGGAAGTTTTCCAAATAATTTTGGCATTCCATTAAGTGTATCTACTACACTTTTTGCTCCATCTAAAAAGCCTTTCCAAATATCTTCAATGCCAATAGTAGTATAAAATTGCTAATATGCTACACGCACCTGCTCAATTTTAGATTCTAGAGAATCCAATGCTTTTAATGCTTGAACAGTACCAGTATCTTCACTATTTTCAGCAACAGCAATATTTTCTGCTAATAAATCTTTATTACTAACTAATGCCAAGAAACGAGATTGCTGACGGTTACCTGCAAACTAAGTTGCAATATAACGTTGCTATGTAGATTCTAACTAATTCCATTTGTCAGCTAATTCAGTAATAACATCAGTAAAATTACGGAATTGCCCTTCTGTATCTTTTAAAGTAATGCCAACAGACTATAATGCTGCATCAACTTTATTATAAACAAGTTCTTCACCTTCAGAATCAGTCATTGCTAAAGGATCAGATTTCATTTCACCATAACGAGCAGCAATAGATTTTAATGCACTACCAATATTAGTAGCAGATTCACGAGTAACAGCTACCATAGTAGCAATCATTGCAGAAGTTTCTTGAAAACTAGAGCCGACAGATTCCATAGAAGAAGCAGTTTTACTCATAGCAACTGCAAGTTCTTCCTAGGATACAGCTGTATTAGCGGCTAAGTTGGAATAAACATCGACGACAGTCGCAGCTTCAGACATTTCCATTTTAAAACCGCGTAAAGCAGTTGTCATATAGTCTGTTGTCGCGGCATAATCTAATCCAGAAACTTTAGCTAATTTTAAAGTTTCATTGGTTAATGTTAAAACATCAGCCGTTTCCAAACCTTGCTGATAATAAATCTAAGACACTTCATACGCACCTTTGATTGTGGTACCATACGTTTGTGCCATCTTGCTATACTAATCAATCTATCCCCATAAGTCACTAGTATCCATGTCAGTAACTATAGAGATCTTATTCATAACACTATCTAATTCTTTAATATGATTTGCCGCTTCTGTTATAGCTTTTTTAGTTAAATTTAATACTTGATAAAAACCCATAAAATTAGCAACAGTTGTCTTCATTGCATTAAATGAATTCATTACTGCTTGCTAACGTAAATACTCAGCATTAGTTTCTTTTAACGTATTACGTAACTAACTATTTGCCTATTGTATACCCGCCGCACCAGCTTTATAGTTATTCATTGCTGCAGTGGTACTAAAAATTGAAGTTTTTAACTACTCCATTTGCCCATTTAATTCAGCAATCTTAGCATCATTCTAAGCACTTGCTGGAGTAAGCTCTGTATTTTTTAAACGAGCAATTTCTTGCTAAATAGCTTCATATTCTTGAAACTAGGAGCGTAAAGATTCAAGATCCTGTGACATAACAGGAGCATTTGTTTGAGCATTTTTCCCCTAACGTATAACACCAGAAAATAAGCCACTTTTTGCTCCTTGCTCTGTGAACCATTTATTAATATCAGTAAGATTAATCCCACTTAAACTTTTCCCTAATGATTCTTCTATTTTCTTCTAGATTTCACCGGGCTCTAAGTGATACATTTCACCAATTGCATCTAAAAGAGCTTGTTTGGTAACTCCATTATTCCAAGATTTAATCTATAAACCACTTTCTGTTTGACGTAAAAATTTATCAAACATTTCAGTCCCGATTGAACCAGCACTTAAACCATTAGTAACTAACTAAGTTGCACTTTCTCCTAGCTATTTATTAGAAAGTAAAGCTTTATATTGTTCATTTTTTTCATTAACTTTTTGCTTTAAAGCATTAATATGATTATCTACAGTAGATTCAATTTCGGAAAAACTTTTATTTAAAACATCGCCTTTTAAATTACCAAGTAAATCTGCAGTGTTAGTATCACTTAATAGTTTAGCTTTAGTCTATTCCTATAATTTTTGATATGACTCTCTAATTGTATTAATCTCATCATTAAATTTCTATAATTCATCAGCCTATGCTGGAGTTAATTTAATATCAGAGAATTTTAATCCCTACATCACGATAGCAACTCTTGCTGCTGCTTCTTCTAATTTATCAATAGTTTTTTCTGTAGAATTAAACTATTGCTAAGATGAAAAAGGTTTAGATAGCTATGCCTATAGCTTCTATGCATCCGCAGTCATGGAATTAATTAGCTTACTTAATGCTCGCCAGTTATCAGTATTAGGCTATAAATTATCTAAAATTTTCTAAAAACTTGCAACTGAATCTTGCATAACCTTTAGTCGCACTGGAACACTAATTTCATTTATATTAGCCATATTCTCACTCTCCTTTTATCTCAAATAAAAAAAGAGCCACTTTCTCGCAAGAAAGTGGCTATCATATATCAGCATCCAAATCTTCTCCTAGATGCTAAATCTCAACTATTAAATTCTATTCGTCACCGACAGTCTCCGGCAACCCTATTATATCAAACGCGGACACCGTTGGATCAGCCCTTTCTCCCAATCGTAAGTTAATGTCGCTTACGATCCTAACTTTAGGCATATACAAAATATTCGTATAATTCATGCCCTCATTCTCGTCCTTAGAATAAAATTTCCCTTCTAAGGTAAACAAGCCATTAAAACGCTCTTTCTTTAATGTATAAGAAAGAGCCTCTTTCCCATAATCATAGTAATAATCTACTACATATTTCTTATTGGTGTCTGCCAATATTGTCAACTCTTTATTTTCATATAACTCTAAGCAAGGACGATCCTTTTTATCATCAAAAGGATCTTTCTTCCCCATAATACGTTTTCCATATATTTTCTTTTGCACGGAATCGCGCGCGAAGTCAAATATGAAAGTCTTTTTTCTATTGTTCTCTACAGGCCAGTGTTCCAAAAATAACTAATGATTCTCATCAATCTCCATTGGCCCTTCTTTTTTATGCATCAAAATTGGTTTATCTACGCCTTTAACCGCTACTCTCGCGCCCAGAAGCACTCCTAAACCAAACTAAGACACAACGCCTTGAGTCATTTGGAATCTAACTTCTGATCTATCTTGCCAAATAACTTTAGGCTAATTTTCCCAACCACCTCGCGCAAAAATTGCTCTATTCTACTCCGATAACATCGACATTGCTATATGATCAAAGTAAAGAACCGGTTCATCTGATTCAATCTTACGTTCACCAAAATCCATAGCAGTTTTCGCGCGGAGAACAACTTCATATAATTCTTTTATGCCAAAATATTCTTCTACCAAGGTTTTCACCTACCTAATAAAAATCCTAGGGACTCCATAGGAGTCCCTAGGACATTATTAATTAATTAAGGGGTCTGAGAACTCTCAGCGGTTAGAGAACCAATGTCAGTCTCAGCAGTACCAGAAGTACTAGTAGTTACATTGTAACGAACTAGCTTCATCATTTCGTCACCATCACGTAGAACGTTTAGTGTCATTTCGAAAGTAGAAGGATCACCTTCGGCCTGTAGAGTAATAGTAACATTGCTCTGTACCTTAGCCTTATTGATAATGAACTGGAATGGCTCGTCACGACCGGTCTTTTCAGAACGGATTAGAGTATCACCGACTACCTTATAAGTGCCAGGGAAGGTATCTGGAGAAATAGTAACTTCAACTGCATCTTCAGTTTCAGTATCCGCAGCTACGACTTCATCCCAGAAAATACGAATCTTATCACCAGCGGCAGGAGCTTCTCCAGCAGAAGCAATGCCGGCCTTTGGATTCTTAAAGAGAATGCTATTTAGAGCAGCCATTGTACCTTCAGTAATCTGAGTACGATAGCCCTTGGTTAAGTTAATTAACTTAATTGGGTGCGCAACAGAAGCAGCGGGTAGCATCTGAATACCAGTAATATGATCCTTTGGAGCGGGTACAAATACCTTACCTGCATTAGTATCAGTGCCTGCTACAGCTGTTACTTCCTCAGTGTGATGTACAACTACAGTATCAGTGCCCATAGGACGCTTGATAGCGCCACCTAGCATGAAACGTAGAGACTCTAGAGACATTAGAGCATCTTCTAGAGTAATGTTGATTTCCTTACCATAGTCCCACTGTACTAGTTTTGGGTTACCCCAACCGCCCTGTGCGGCTACATTTTCTGCAGTAGTTTCAATGGTGGAAACTTTTAGAGTATCTAGGAAAAGTACGATGTCGCCCTTGTATACGCCGGTCTTTAGATCATCATCTAGAGCTTCGAAGTAAACATTGGCAACTTCTTTAATACCATACTTATCAAAAATATTAACATTGTTAGCCATAAAAGTTACCTCCCAAATTATGACTTGTCGCTATCAGCTATTGAGCGCATCCAATGCTTCAATTGCGACTTTTGTATTTTAGCACCCGCTAATGCGGCTTGCTGATTTATATTAAACTAATCACGCCACCCCATCCGCTTGAGTTGATCATGAAAAGCATAATACGTAATGTCCCAAATATTTAATATATTTAGGCCGCAATCATTCAGAGGAACACTTGCTATTAAGTCTGAGAACTTTAAATCTGATCCATTTTTCTTTGCTTCTTTAGCTTTCGCGCGACGAAGTTTTTCGCGCCGATCGCGCTATTGCATTTTCAGCCGTTTAGTAATTTCTGGATCATCCTCATAAATAATAATTTCTTCATCCTCTGTTTCCAAAAAATACATTCTACGAAGTAATCGCTAAAAATCGTAGAATTTATCCTCAGTTAATAGGTGTTTTTCCGCCAAGGGGCCTATAATAATTTGTGCGGGCTCCATTGAAAAAATTGCATCTTCATGGGTAAAAAATTTGAAACCTTTTTTCATTAGGGTATGAATTTGCGGGTCTAAATTAGCCATTAGTAAGATATACTAGAAATCTGTTAATTTAGTCATTAGCTCTTTTAATTCTTCATCGGCATCATGCTAAGTACTTGGCTTAACTGCTGTAAGTACACTCAAATACTTCTAAAATTCTTCATATCCCTCATCAACAATTTGCCCCAATGTCGCAGGGAATACCGCACAAATATCTTCTATAAAAACTGGAGATCCCTTTAAAAACTTCAATACTTCATCATCAGTTAAATTCATTGATTTTATACACCATTGAATAACCACCGATCCAAGGAGTCAATGTTAATGGATCTGCGCGATAAAATTGCAATGTACCGATACCTGCCATTTTTGCGCCATTAAACATTTCATCTATTTCTTGCATAATAAGATATGGCCGCAGAGACTAGTCATCCATTAGCCATTCTTCATAAGGGCAAGCAATATCAAATCGGACAGTAGATATTTTAAATTCTGGATTTAACTAATTAACTACAAATCCATCAAATAGAGCAGTTACATAAGACATTTTTTCTGTACTATCATCAAATATCTTAGGAACAATTAAAATTTGTTTATTAATTAATTCTGCTCCATCCACCGGAGGATACTTTTTTTCATTAAAAGGATCTCTAACCTAATATTTTAATAGGCGGCAAAGCCGCGGATTTGACATTAATTTATTAGCGATTTTAAATGTATTAAGTCCCATCACAGCGAATCGGCGCTGAGTTGGCTGTTCTAATGCCATTTTATTCACCTCACCATAATGGAATTATTTCGACTGTTTTAGTATATTGTTTAACTTCAGATAACACCCACTTATCATCTGATTCTATAGAAGAATCCCAGTGATAGACCGAATAATTTAAAGCTAAAGTTATGGTACCAAGATTATTTTTATTGTTTGCACGCAGAATAAAGACATCAGAAATCTCATTCCATGTTGGACTTTTAATAATAGTACCATAATCTTTTGCTTGTTTATTCTTATCCGGATAATTCTAAATTTCAAGAGAAATTACTGCTTTTTCCTACTCGGCATTTATATGCGAGTGTATAATATTTTCTTTTCCTTCAGAATCAAATGTACCATCTGTTAGATAATAAGAATTTTCTCGATCCAGTCGAATTTTATCGTCTCCTACAATATAATAAACTTTATCCGCATCATTAATAATAATTTCTATTTTCTTTTCTATTGCATGCCTCTATTTTAAGCGCATAGTTATTATGCATTGTCCTGCCGCCGAAGCATGTAGTTCTTGATACCACTTTTCCTCCTGCCCTTCTTCCTCTTTCTGTTCACTAACTAGACTAAAATCAGAAGGACGCATTTCAATTTCCCATTGATTTAAAGTATCAATTTCAAATTGAGGAATAATAGTATCTCCAGATTTATATATTGTAGGAAGCTTTGGAAACTTATATTTATCTAAATCAGCTAAATCATCAGTTCCTTCGCCTAGATAATCATACTGAAGATTTACTTTGTTTTCTGTTAAAGACATATAAATGATACCTTTAACGCTAGTAAAATCTGATTCGACCATTTTCCAACTTTCATCTTCAATAATAAAATTTGTACCTCGGTCAACAGTATCAAGAATCTCGGCGCCATCATTAGCTGGTCGCGGCATAATAATTTCAGCATATTTATTTGGTTGTGGTGTTATTAAGTTATGCCATGTTCTAAAATTACCTTTTACCTTATCATCGGTGGAACTTAAAACATAAGCCCAAGACTACTTTAAATATCCTTTATTATTAATCCACTTAATCAAATAATTACATTTCAATATATCAAAAGTACGATAAGTGCCATTTACTTTCTTTTCCTCTGAAAGCAAAAGCCATTTCTCAGTTGACCCATCACTTTGCGGCCAATTCATAATGTCTCCAACCTTTATAGGAATATCATTAGAGACATTCAAATGCATAATCTTCTAATATGCCTTATCTTTACTTTGTAAAATAATGCCATCAAAATATAATCCACGTTCTACAGAAAGAGTAGAAACTGTATGCGGAGATTCATTTTTCCATCGCTGAAAAGTACGAATACCTCCATTAGTTACACGTTCACCAGTAGTTTCGCCAAAGTGATTTAGGCGCGAATAATATACTTCAAGATAATTCATCTGGAGCCTCTAATCCATCCACTAAATGCATACTTTCAAATATCGTACGCCTAAAGTGTTCATAGGTTAAATAGCGTAAGGAATTAATTTTCCCTATTAATGCCCACCAATTAATACTATTCGCGCCAAGTCCCATCAATTCTATTGTAATAGAGTCAAGAAACTTAATCCATTCGCCACCTTTTTCGCGCTCACATAAAAGGCCATATAATCGACCTTTTAATTTATTTAAATAACCATCAAAAGTTTCATTAGATATATTTCTACTTTCCGGCCAATCGTCTGAAGATTGCGGCTGGACTATGGTTACGCGATCTATCATATCGTCCCTCTGCTTTATGAACCTCTAGCGCGACTTGAGATTCAAGCTTATTTAATTTATCAAGGTGGTTAGCTTGAGAATAATCACTATCGACGTATAACTAACGTATATTTTCCCAACTAGCAATACAACGTTTAACCCATTCATGCTTCATATAGAGCGCAAGCATCTATATTTCTGCATTAGTTAAATCCTCTTTAAATTGCATTACTGTAATGGGATTATCGCTTTCTGACTGTTCTAACTCTTCCATTTCTAAACTAATACGTGGATATTTAAAACGTTCAATAGCCATCTTGAGAAGCTCTTGCCAATCTCGTTCAACAATGGCGAGCTCTTCCTCCAATGTCCATTCATCTGCGGTTATCCGCGCCAAAAAAGCGTCATAAACTTTTAAGAAAGGGGTCGCCATTTAAATCACTTCTCTTCTGCCTGATGTTTCATATTAATGGCATTAATAATATCAACATCGCAGTATTTCTTAATTAGACCTACGAAAGCAGGCGCTGTAATTCCCTTATCTACTGCAATATTTACAACAGAATCCTTTTCTGCCGTAGTAGCATTAGGAATAAATTTTGCAAAACCAGTGATGTCATTCTTATCAAACATAGCTGCAATATCAGTAGCACTTACTACAGTGCCTACTTCTTCAACCTGCTCATCCTCTGCTAGACCATCAACTTTAATGAAGTGTCCATTAACAAGAGCCATAAAGCCAGGATCAAAAGTCATTTCTTCATAATCTTCCTGTGATACAGGAACAGCACGTCCGGGTGTTAATTCACGACTCCACTTAATATTTGGGAAAAATAGTGATACGGTTGCCGTGCCAACATTAGTTAATGTAATTTTACTCATAATAAATTCCTCCTTTTATCTCCAAAAGAAAAAATGGGGCGGGTGAGTAAATCACCCACCCCAGTGGTTATTAATCAATTACTGATTATTATCGGTCTTGTCATCGAACTTTGGAACTAGGCTCTGGTTATAAGCTTTCCAGCCGCTACCTTCATCTAGTGCCGCATTGTAATAAATTCCCCAATAGTTAGGCATAGTGAACATGCCGACACCAACCTTTACATATCCCTGTAGGACGAAAGAATTGTCGCCTTCATGATCATCCCACTCACGGAAGTATGGAGATCCTTCGAAAGCCATCTTAATTAGCTTTTCCTTACCAGATGGTAGGACATAAGCGAAAGATGGATTCATAACAGTCTTAGAGTTGGTTTCATCGGTAAAGGACTGAGGCATAACAACAATTGGTACACCCTGGAACTTTCCGATATATCCGCGCTCACGAATATCAATCATGTCCTGATCAGAAATCTTTCCACCAACCCAGCTTGGATTAGCATTGCTGTAAACAATAGCATTAACCATCTCAGCAGCAAACTCAGGTGTGCAGTAAATGATTGGAGAACCATAAGCCGCAACAGTGTTGCAGAGCTTCTTCATAGTAACAGGATTGAAAGCATTAGCAGCAACCTTGTTACGAGCAGGACGACCAGCTGCATTCCAAGAAGCTAGTAAGCATTCCTGAACCATCTCAAATAGACGATCAACAATACCTTCCTGAATTACTTCATAGATGTCGGTCATGCTCTCTAGACCATCGAGATAACGCTCGAAGTCTACATATCCAGCGCCACCAATGGCCTGAATGTAGACGTCAAAACGATCACGATCTAGCCTAAAGGTCTCGTAGTTACCGGATTCGGTAGCGCGAGTAACAAACTGCTTGCCGCGCTGCTTGCCGCGAGTTACACGGAATTCAGGACGGGTGCCCTGTGCAAAATGTAGAGTCTCAACGAACATATCTAGAGCAGACTGTACACTCTGTGGTAGAACTTCCTCTAGATTCTGCTCAAGTAGCTCAAAAATGTCTTCCTTGTTACGATTGAAGACGTGACGATTAAAATGACGACCATCTTTGGTCATGAGCTTGGCTAGCTCATCATGAAGAGCAGCCTCATAATCATAATCGGCGGCTGCGAACTCAGCAGGAACTTTACGTCCAAATACGCCGTTCATTAAAATGTGTAGATTATCCATAACGTTCGCACCTCCTATTAAATTCTAATAATCTGATACTTAACGCCCTTTCCGCCGTTAGGTACAGTGTAGTATTTTACGATTTTACCATAGATACCAGCCTGAGGAGCAGCTTTAACAATTTCTGGAATTGCATTAGCAGCAGAAACAGTTTCATTCTGTCCAACAGCATGAATAGCAACATATAGAGGAGTGCTATCAATTGCCTTTAGAGCAGTATCTAAAGCGGCATCATTAGCAAAGTTAGAAGTGTCGTACTGTAAGCAATTAGTGGTTACAGTGTCACCAACACCTAGTAAGCCTACACGAGGATAATCGCCAGCAATTTTGCGGCCAAAGCGCTGTAGACCATAGTGTTCACGATCATATTCTTTTTCAGTTGTGTATACAATACCAATAGGGGCAGAAGTTGCAGCAGTTGGTGGATTAATAGCACCCGCGGCCTTATCGCCCACGACCCACATACCATTCTCACAAGGAGCGGCCTTTGTAAAGGCTTCTCCTAGAGGAGTCTGGGAAACTACCATACCAGTCTTTGGGAAAGCTACTTGATTTAGCTCAAGGCTGGCATATAGCTTTTCATCAGGATCACGATGCTGAGCAACTAGATCGCCTTCAACATTGGTAATTGGAAATCTATTCATTGTTGCCATAGGTTATTCCTCCTTAATTCTTACGGTACTTCTCAATGAGAAGTGCAAATTCATTTACCGCAGGTTCTGGCTGTGGAATTACATTAACTGTATTTTCTTCAGTCGTCATCTGCTTGTTAGCAAAGCTAATGGCGAGTTTACTTTCTAGCTCGCTATAAGTAAAGTTAGAAACTTCCGCACGAACTTTAGTAATTTCTTCTTCGTCAATAACTTTTTCATATTTTTCAATTAACTGATTTTTCTTCTCTTCTTCAATCGCGGCTTGTGCAGCTTCATACTGAGCAATAGAACTTTCTAATTCAGTAATGCGATTATTTGCGGTTTCGTTTGCGGCGGTAGCATCGGCAAGCGCCTGCTCCAACTCAGCAATACGGCTCTGAGCATTCTCATAATTGGTAGTTAGCTCAGTATTAGCATTTGTTAATTCCGTAATAGAATTCTGAAGAGCTTCAAAATCAATTGGCTCAGCCGCAGGTTCTTCTGCTGATGCAGCTAAGACTGGATCATCTACTAAAGGTAATTCAGGTTCAATTGCTGATACGGCTTCTGGTTCAGCTGCAACTGGTTCAGTTACAGGTTCTTCTGCGGGAGTGCCTAAGTTATTCTCAAAATTATCCATAGGTTGTTCTCCTCCCTTTGGTTGTTTTTCCGTCTCTTCGACTAATTCCTTCAAGCCGGATAAAAGTGAAGAGAACTTTTCATATTGGGATGCATATTTATCATCGTCTTTAGAAAAGAATGTAGATACAGAGAAACAAGGCTCATGTTCTCCTATAATGCATAGCCCCATTATAGAAGCTTTGGTATAAACGAAATATTCATTATCCTCAATATTCGCCCAGTCTCCTTCAATACTATCCCTATCTAATTCCATTGATTGATGCTATCCAACAACTAATTTAGCTTCATCGAAATATTTGTTAAAAATTACTACAGAAAAGACAGCGTATTCGCGCTCAATCCCATCTGTATCAGTAAAAGGTTGCCACCCTTCAAATGATTCTACATAGCCATAAGCGCTAGCTAGTAGTGGACCCGTGTGCCCTGCCCAGCTTTTGGATTCTGGGTCAAAAAATCCAACAACTGGGGTGTTGCCCATGGTCGCGCTGGCAATAAGTTGTTCTGCGATTTCATCTGTAATATAGGAACCATTACGATTCCCGTATTTTGTGAAAACACCAACCTTTAAGCGGCCTAATTCTGGATTACTACTAGAAATTGGCACTGTAGGAGAAGCGATGACAACGCTATCAAAATAAATAGGTATTTGTCTATCCATCTTAATTCTCCTTAACCCATGGCCGCAATATTGGCCTGAGTTTTCTCAGATTTCTCTTCATCGGGTAACTCTGGACGGCCACCTTGATTGTTCACAGTTACCGAAGTTTTTTTACTTCCACCGCCACTACCTGAATTTTCGCCACCAGGAGTAGTATAGGCAGACTATAATGGTATCATCTTGTCTGCCATGTGAAGGAAGTCATTTTCAAAATTCATTAGACTTAACTAAGCTAATTGATCAATGCCGCTAGCGACACCAGCGCGCATTTTAGAATAGCCATACTGTGCGCCCTAGAAATACATACTTTGGTAATCTTTAATGTTAAACATAGTAGTGGGTAAGATTTCAAAACCAAACTATAGTCCTGTACGGGAAAATCTATGATTAATCTGAAATCTTATCCACGTACTATATACGTTTAGATAACCTTTCATAAGACTTTCATCCTTCTTTATGCTATACGCGAGAGTAGAACTATTCTCAGCGTTAAACAGAATTGAGCCTCTTCCTAGAGCATTCCAAGCATTCTTTGCATACTTATCAATACGATCTGCAGACTGAGATGCCGCAGAGGAATCCTAAAGATTCTCTAATGTAGTGTCACCAAAAGTAGTCAATACATCTACAGTATCTAAGTCTTTGAGCATTTCCGCTACTCCTGCGTGGATATCTTCAACTTCTTCTAATTCAAATACTAATTCGCCGTTATTATCTATCGGCATGCGCTAAATTAGTAATTTGTATAGCTCGTTTTCATCCCGCTTTTCTTCGCGGCCAACTGCATCTTTAAGCTTACGTAATTGAGGTATTGCAGCAATAAGTAATGGCGTTTGGTCGTCAGCAAAACAAAAATTTATGCCGCCGTCTGCGGATGAAATCATAACCCATGGATCACTTGTTTTCTTGCTTTTCCAATTTTTCCACGCCTTTTGTACAACCTCTGGAAAGGTTAAAAGTATGCGCGCTCTTTCTTCATCATCAGAAAACTTACGTTCAAAATAGGTTACGTTAAATTCAAGAATATTTAAATTATTATAATCCTTGAATCTCGTGCGGCAAAATTCTAGTGGCAGATCCTAAATAGAACATTTATTTCCAACCTAACGCAAAATACCATTATACATACCGTTAATTAGCCATGCTTTTGTAATACGAGTTAAAGTATTGCGGATATCTAAACCGTCTACAAAAGCACAAGCATTGTAGAATGCTTTAATAATCTAAGCCTTAGAACCCTTGCCTTCCTCAAAGATAGGGGTGACAATTGTATCATAGTAAGGTAAGGTGGCTAGGTAATCAATATTCTCACGATATTCACTATTTGTACGATAATAATAGCGAGATAATTGTCGTAGTGAATCTAAATCGCCAGAACGAATTATTTGTTCAATTTCTTCTAAAGAAAAATCGTGTTGACCTACTGAATTGATACGGCTATTCGCGCCGTAGCGACTAACACGATAGCTATCAATTGGTACTGACATAATACGATTTTGTTTAGCGAAATTAACATATGGTTTGAAAGAACTCATAAACCTCACCCCCTACTTTTAGGGCTGAAGAAAGCATATTGATTTATCTTTTTCTTCCGTTTTTTAAAAATTTCTTTATCTTCATAATATTTAATTCTATATAAAGAATATTCTAATGCAGAAAAGCGGTCTTTTTCAATTGATCTAGAAATTCTTTCAACCTTAAATTTATTTTCGACTCCAGTCGGCTTTAAACGCAAGTTATTAAGTTCATCCATTAGCCGAGAAGTCATTTCATAGGGCATCAAAAATACGCGCCTATCATAAGGCGTCATTTTAGCACCTTTTTTCGTTTTCATTATTTTTTCTTTGACAATTCTCTCATGCGCCAAAAACGATACCGATCCAGTATTGATTGCAGATAAGAATGCAGAATGGATTTCATCTTCATTTGAAGCACTAGCCTTAATATCATATAAAATAGCATTATAAGCAGGCACAGGCGTTTCTTGTTCAGCTTTTAATTCTGGCGGCAAATGATTTTCATTGTTAAAGGTGAAATATGCCGGAAACTACTCACCTGTGTGTGAATTATAAGATGGAAGCGCCATAGCGTCCATTAAGCCAATACCGGGACCGTTACCATCAATGACAACTTCGCGTGGATTGTATAATGAAATTAACTTTTTTATACGTGGCGCCTACTCAGTAATAAAGTTTTCACCATTAATTACTTCAGTATATACGACATTTTTCCTAAAGCGCTATTCGCCTGGTAACACCTTAATAACCATAATAGCTGTATTTGCGTGATATCTACCTACGTCAATTCCAATTTCATACCAAGCATCAGGATTGCTATCATTAATTATAGCCTTACGTTCGCATTTCAATAAGCGGCGATAATGGCTGAGTCTGCGACTATCTAGCCAAGCATCGGCATTATTACCGCTCCATATTGATAGCGATTCTCGCGCGAATGATTCTTCAGAAACTGTATTAGAATAACGTTGATCCATCAATGTCGCTTTATCTAGTAGCCCATAATGTAATGGTACTTCATAAGAAAGACCCCATGAGAAATATTCCTTTGGGCGCAAAACTGCATTTACGGTAATCTCAATAAGTTTCGAGTACATAAAAACTGTACGGGAAGCGGCAGTAGTAATAAAAATCTACGTTGACGATGGCTCGTCTGGGTTTAGGCTGCCGTCAACTTCTCTACGAGCAATATTCATTTGCGGCCAAAGCACTTCATTAAATGGTACTTCTTCAATTAGTGCTGCTTCTTCTAGAATTGCTGCGGTTGCACGCAATCCACGAGATGTATCTTTAGATACAACAGAAATCATACTGCCATTTTTTAAATATAATTCGTAGTAGTTGGTACTTGCTTTTTGTCCAGTCTTTCCATCATCCGCGCGCGTCTTTAACTCTTTGCGTAATAAAGGCCAATGTCGAAAAATTTCTTCAAATTTCGCTTCTGCGATTTTAATAACCGTACCTTTGGTATCCGATGCAATCATTATGGTAGAGCCGGGTAAGAGTACGGCGCGCAAAAAAGCACTTAAATATGCTGTAAATGATTTAGATGTAGCACGCGTAGCAGTCCAAAACGTATACCTATATCTCATTGCCGCGCGCAGTTCTATTCGCTGAAACGGCATTAAATGAAAATTCTTTGCATCAATTGTATCCTATATTGTATCTAACAATAGGTCAGGATACAATATCCACAAGTTTAAATATTTAGTAAATAGACTTTCATTTTTATCTAAAAAGTCGCGTGTTAATGTAACGCCTTTTTCAATAATAGTGCCATCACGAGAAAGGGACTCTTCTATATTTTCATTCATCTAAGCCCCCTCCCTATAGTTCTGCCGCAAGCGCGCCATCATCCTCATATTCAATATCGGCTGTCTCATCGAAATCAACTTTTTCATTTTCAATTTCTTCAAGACGCTCAGTCATATTATAGCGAGCACGTTTATCTTCAACCTATTCAGCAAAATTACCTTCATTCATTACAAGGCGTTTCAAATAGTTTTGAATGTTTTCCATCATAAAGTCAATGGAATCTTGTGGTTCAGCGTGCCAATTTGGATGCCATCCTTTTTTGCCATAATAGACCATAAGTTCTCCAACGGATTCAAAGTCTGCCGCAGACTTAGCATTTGATGCTTCAAAATGATATGTCTTAACAATATCATCTGCCTATTTCATCATTTTAGAAACATCAATGTTTTGGCGCAATCCCTGTTTAATATGTAACTAAAGCTCACAAAAATCGCGGGCTTTTTCCTATAGAATAGGAGTTGATACATTTTGGGTTGCAACGATTTTATTATAAAAATCTTCAAGCCATAGTAATTCGTAAGGCTCGTATTCGGCACCCCATACTTTCTTTAGGTGACGCATTTGCCCTTCAGAAATGGCCTTAATCTCATCATTAATTGTGCCCTCTTTTCGCGCGATTTCCCATCTTGTATTTTCATCCTACCATTTTAAACCTTCATAGTGGTCATCATATAGTAAGTTAAAGTAGGCCGTAAATGTATGGTCTTTATGTTGCTCATACAACTATGTCCATTTATTAAGGTCAAATGGGAGGTCAAGCCAGCGCAGTACGCGATCAACTTCGCCTAAGTTGTCTTGTGGCGTGGTGGCCTCAAGACATGAGGTACAATATAGGGAACGATGGCCCGGGAAGAAGCGGCAAGAGGTTTCGGCGAATGCAGTAATTGGTTTTTCCTGCTTGCAGCGCAAACATTTACGTAGTTTTTTGTCTTCCATCTATTCTCAACACCTCCCCTTTTTCAATACGAAGTTGACGCTCACATTCGCGGCAGCGCGATTGAAAGCCATCTTTGCGGCCCGAATTCTTAGTAAAAAAGAGTGGATGGCGGGGTAGAACGCGGCCGCACCTCTTACAGGCTTTGCGTTGGCTAACTGGCGTTTCGCACAATATACGATGTTTTGCGGCGGTTCGCGCAATTTCTTTTGGAATATCGTTGGCAATAATTGTGCTTAAATAAAATGTGTTGTAAGTGAAGCCAAATTCCTACATTAGCTGGTCACGTATATCTTCGCGCGGCGTTTGCTGCATTACTTTATCTACAATGGCGCGGCGAATTGGAGTTAATGGGGTCATTTCTACGTAGCGTTCTAAATCCCAAATAAGGCAGCGCCCGTATGTATCCAACTTGTCCTTTAACTGCTCCTTTAGCGGCAGATAATGATTCATAAGTGCATAAACATGTTTAGGGTTTTCCCAGTCAAAGTTATGGGCGCATATAACCCACTTTACCTCTAATTGGTCGCCCTCTCCTCGTGTTTCATAGTCTGCTAGGTTGCGTGAAACGCGAGTTGTATAGGAATGGGATACACGCTCTTGCCATTTTGCGTAAGAAATCCAATATGCTGCGGCGCCATCCCAATCATAAAATTGAGCCTTTGGATGGTCAATTTTTTGGAAATGAAGCTGCGGCTTATACACATCTTTCAAATAGTATTGCGTTCTTTTCATATCAATTAGGTTATGCTTTAGGCGGTAAAGACGATAATCATCCTCAAAGAGAGGAAAGTTTTCATCCGGCGGCAATTTGCCCTATAAAATATGAATCCATTTATCAAAGTGATCAAGGCGTTCCCATAGTTCTACCATGCCTGGAATGTCGGAGTCGCCGGGGTCAATAAGTTCACCAGTTTTTTTATCATATTTTGGACGCCTAATAATTGGGGTAGATTTTTTATATACGTCGCGCTTGTACGCACTTCTAAATTCTTGTTCGTCGGTTGCTGGATTTTCCAACATCTCATCAAGCGATACCACATAGTCATCGGAAGTTTTAAAGGAATTATAGCGTTTGGAGTTGTCATAGACTTCGCCTCGGCGCAAAGAGGAAAGTCCGTTTTCATCTTTACCGTATAGAATGTAGGTGGCCATTTGCTCTATATCGGTTTCAGATGGGTCGTGATCCAAAGTATCTAAAATTCCTTCAACTAACTTTAGACGATCAGTGTCTCTTTCAATGGTGTAATCTAATGAATATGGTTTCTTCATTTCATTTCAACACCTCCTTTGCTTTTATTTTATCATATGGGATTGTGGTTTGTCAAGTGTTTGACTTTAATAATTTGGGTTTAATTTTGAAAGGGTTGGTGGAAAATGTGGAGGGCCCGGTTTGTTACAAAATTGTTACAAAAGTATTTCCCGAATGATACCGCCCCGTGGCTAAAATGTTACAAAAGTTTATTTTTAATTCGTTTTTTTGTAAAAAAAAACATACAGGCAAGATTTTGTCAATTCTGGAAAATTTCAAAACCAATTTTGACAAAAAATCATTTCTTTTTCCATGATTTCGGCTTTTTTGTCGGATCTGGCGAATATCTTCCCAAAATTGACTATTTACAATAGAATGTTTTTATGTATAATAGGCACTGTCAGGAACGAGCAGTCACGCATCCGGCGGACCGAAACTGACAGACGGGAAACGTCCTACCGCGAGACGTGAAAAACGGGTAGTCTGAAATAAACAGACGAAAAGCAAAAAGTGAAAAGGCGGAGAGGGAAGGCGGCAAATTGCCTCAATAGACAACCGAACCCCTAAAGCCACAAGCTGGACAAAATGAAAGGAGAACGAAACCATGAAGAAGATTGATATCACCCCCAAGTCCAAGGTCGGAGCCCAGAAATTCAGCGCCGCCCATGACGCCTTTTTCCTCAAGCTCGAGCTTGCGCTCGAGAAGGGCTCCACCGGAGCGTACGGAGATTATCTGGACGCCATCGTTCGCCACCTGTGGAAGAAGTCCGGCATTGACGCTGATGACTTTCGTGTCCACAACAAGGGCGAGCTGGACGCCATGAGCCGGTCAAACGGCGGACTGGAGATCAAGACTGGGAACGGAATCCTTGGCTACACTCGGACGGAGACCATCAGCCCTGATTATTGCAAGCTGGCGAAGTATGTTGCCTATTGTGCGAAGCCTCAGGAGCTGGCCAGCGTGGACGATGTACTTGATTATGTGCTTATCTTTACCAGAGCGGAGTTTATTGACTTCGTCGGCACCTGCGGATTGAAGCGCAAGGCTGGCAACTTTTCCAGTGGTTGCAAGCTGGGAGTGAACAGCAAGGAGCTCAGGGAGCTGAATAAGGGCTTGCCCAGAGGCGCCAAGCTCCATGATTGCATCATGCTTCAGCCTGCGTACCTTGAGGCTCGCTGGACGGCCAGCCTGAATGGCGAGTATACCACCCTGCGGACGTTCCTTGAAGAGCATCAGTAAGAGAGAAGGGGAGGGGCGAAAGCCCCTCCCTTGCAAAAAGAAAGGAGAAAAAGCAATGAAATGGTATCAGAATTGGTTCTTCATCAAGGATGAGGGCCGCTGGCATGAGCAAGTGAATTGTACTTGCTACAGTACCGAAGAAGAAGCCCGGCAGGCCGCCGAGAACGTGATTGCGGAAGCCAGGCGCGAGGGAAAAGATATCCGGTATTGGAAAACGACGAGGACGTGACCGGGAGGGCGAAAGCCCTCCCCTTATTATGAAAGGAGCGAAAGTATGAAATATATCATTGAGGCCCTGCTGACTGATGACGAAGGACAGACCGTAACTGTCCATGAGGAATTCGATGATCGGAACAAGGCAGATCGCCGATATACCCAGTTAGCACTAAACTATGATGAACCTATCAGCTGGAAAGAGATTAAATAAGAAAGGAAGATAGTTAACATGTTTAAGTATTCTGTTGAGTTTGGCCGTCTTGAGTATCTGTCTCGCCGCGAGTACATGTGCGGAGACTGGGAATATATCGCAAGCGAAGAGCTTGACGATGACGGCGTTCTTTACGATATTGTCCGCTCTGTGGATAATACCGACTGGCGGTATACTCAGATCTGAATAGGAGGGGGCAGCAGCCCCTCTTTTTTTTATTGCTTCTGTTAGCCATAGCTAACTACTTTAGCAAGCTAAAGATGTCTAATCTGGTTACTTCCGTACTTTAGCGCACTAAAGCCATACCAGATACGACAATGTACGATCTGGTATTTTTTAGATGTATTACATCTAATTGTGAGGATTGACACACTTTGTGTTTTATGGTATAATGTAGAAAATGGTAAAGGGGGTTTTACTCATGTGGGTTATTGGCGCGGGCATTATGGTAGGTGGGCTGTTAGCTATGCCATTAGTAGGCATTATCCCAGGGCTGGCTATTATAGCAGCTGGAGCTGCATTAGCTGAGCTGGCAAACTATGCAGCTGAGCAAGCTGAAAGACGTAAGAAAGCTCCAACCGAATACCCAAGCTACAAGTACTAAGCGCTTCGGCGCTTATCTTTTTTTAGATGTAATACATCTAAAAAGATGTGTTGACAAAAGAGGGTTCTTATATTATACTTATACCATCAAATGAAGGAGGTCACCACCATGAAGTACTTACTGATGAGCGAATATGAGACAATGAAGGTTTATGAACTGGACAACGTGATTTACAAGAAAATCGAGTACAAGTTTGTCAAGCTGACAGGTAGCGAGCTGATAGCACAAAAGCTGATGCTCAAGTTTGGCTCTCTCACTGTTCAACAGTTGAGCTGTAATTCTCAAGTCAATATCTTTGATTGTTTTGAGATTCTCGGATAACCCGAGAATCTTTTCTTTATGGGTTTAGATGTAATACATCTAAAATCAGGGTTTGACAGATATGATATTCTATGATATACTTATACCATCAAAGAGGGAAGGAAACCCACCAAACCAGAAAGGAAGGAAAAACATGAAGACCGTAGATATTATGAAGTGGGGCAAGGGATATTATGTGACCATGCGCATTGGATGCAATGTCCAGCGTGAGTGGTGCAAGACAAAGAAGGCCGCCGAAACTCTCATGAAAAAGTGGCAGAAAGGGGAGTGATCCCCTTTCTTTTATTATACCAGTTTAGATGTAATACATCTAAATATATAGATTGACATATATAGGCATATAATGTATACTACACTTGTCCGAAGGGACAATACAGAAAGAAAGAGGTAAGTACCATGAAAAACAGCACTCTGATTAAACTCGTTACCGTCACTTGCGCTTGTATCCTTGCGCTCTTTGCGTGCTTTCCTGCGGAAGCCGAGCGAGCAGCCGCACAGGAAAAAGCCGAACTTGATCATGGCGAGATGTATCCAAAACTTACAGTAGTAATTGAATCAATCAAGATGGATGATCTATGGCTTATCTCGTGCCGTGACAGAGAAGGCAATGTGTGGACTTTTTGGGATGATGAAGATACTTGGGCCTACGGCGATATAGCCAATCTTCTGATGTGGGATCTTGAAGAAGAGGAAATTATTGAGGTATATTGGGAAGGATATACAGAGAATGTAGAGTTATTCTTCCAAACTATGGGATGGCGCTAACGCGCCTTCCTACTTATTTAGATGTAATACATCTAAAAACAAGCATTGACATATAGATAAAAGTGAGTATAATTATACTTGTCCAAAGGGACAAAGAAAAGAAAGGGGAATTTCAAAATGAAAACCTATTACTGGATGCACAAAGAATATGGTCACCTTGTTCCCGAAACCGATCTGTATAAGGATGCCGAAGAATTAGGTTATGATGATGTAACTGACCCTTGTTCCGTAGAATACGGTAATTTCAATTTGTATTATGAAAAAACCAACATGACGGTCGAATGACCGTCATTTCCCCAAATTAGATGTAATACATCTAATAACAGGGATTGCAATTTCATTCTCTTTTTGATATACTAACATCATGAAAAAGGGATTGAAAAAAAATCCCGAATTGAGAGGAGAATGGTCATGATACTGTTTGAAGAAAAAATGTTGGATGCAAATAAGATTTTCTCCGCCGAAATTATTGATCATTTCAATTCAAAAAAAGTCTATTATAATTCTATTCTAATGATTCATTTTCTTCCCGAAATGAAAATACCACATATAGACTTTGATTATAAAACTCACGAAGAAGCACTTTCAAAATTAAATCAACTTGTAACTTTGATCAATTTACAGAGAAAATGAATCCCATAACGGCATTGATAATGCCGTTATTTCATTTCCAATTCTTAGATGTAATACATCTAATTATCGCACTTGCACTGTTCCCATATCTACGATATAATATACTTGTCCGAAGGGGGACAATTTGAAAATGAAAAGGAGAAAAACAATGAAAATCATCTTAAAGTATCAGGCTCCCGAAACCAAGATTGAAGGATACAAGTTTTCCGCTGTTTACGATGAGACTGAGATTGACGAGGCTCTCTCCGAATTACAGGCCGCGCGCAAGTATGGATATGAAATTACTTGTTGGACATTAGTTCATAATGAGGACGTTGAAAACGTCCTCTAATTTTATTTCCAATTCTTAGATGTAATACATCTAATTTACTCTCTTGACTTTTCCCAAAAGTTCCTTTATAATCGGGTTGTACCCGATGAGGTACCGAAGAGAAAAGGAGGAAACAAAAATGAAGTATCGTATTAGGAGCATCCAGTGGCCGTTAATGATTATTGAAGATGGTTTTTCTTCCGAACAGGCCGCCGCGAGTTGGGCCGAAGATAATATGTATCTTGGTGGCATTTGGTCCGGCGGTTGGATTATTGAAAGTTATTAATTATAACGGCCTTCGGGCCGTTATAATTTTATTCTCGTTTTTAGATGTAATACATCTAAAAAAATCTCTTGCAACTATCCCATTTCTATGCTATACTTGTACCATCAAAGAAGGAGGTAACACCAATGATTAACATTCGGACAATTCGGAAACTGCAGGAAAATGACGGGCTGACTTTGAAGGCGGGGCGTATCATTACTCATAAGACCGGCTATCAGGTAGCAGATTATGGGTATGAGCTGAAAACAGCTGAAGAAGCTATTCGCTGTGTCCGTGAGCTGAAAGGTAATTGCGGCATTTGGTACAGCGAAGGAATTTACTATATTGATCATTCCTTCCGCATCAGCACAAAAAAAGAAGCGCTTCGTATTGGGCGCGAGCACAATCAAATTTCAATCTTAAAATGGAAAGATATGTCTCTTGTCTACTGCTAAAGTTGTGGCCCGAAATCGGGCCACAATTTCATTTTATTTCTTTTAGATGTAATACATCTAATAATTGCTATTGCATTTTCCTTAAAGATATGCTATTATATACTTGTCCGAAGGGACAAGAAAAAAAGAAAAGAGGTAACTATCATGGAGACTATTTCTTATACACTCGAACGGCGCGATACCCTTAACTTTCACGGGTGGATTGTACTTGAATGTTGTGACAGCTGGGAAGATGAAATATTTTCTTCCACTTCTCTTGAAGAGGCCCGGGCATTTCTTAATGATTTGATCGCGTAAGCGATCATTTCATTATCAGTTTTTAGATGTAATACATCTAATAATACCTCTTGCATTATTCCCGAAAGTATGATAATATACAATTGTTCCAAGGGGAACGATAAAAGAAAGAGAGGTAAACAGAAATGAAGGTTCGGAAAATCAATGGTCATGAGTTCGCACAGGTGAAGGTTTATGAGTACGACAATGGCGCCAAGACGCTTGTAAGCTACGCCACCGCCGTGATTGGGATCAATCCGGAAGGCTGGCTTGAGGTGAGCGGGCTGTACAGCCGCACCACCATTAAGCATATCGGCTGGTTCATGCGCGAGCTGGGCTTCTCATATCAGCTGGCCAAACAGCTGTACATGGATAACAAGCGGTTTAATATCTATACCGGTGAAATTGAGGATCGGGGCTAAGCCCCGATTTTCTTTTATTCAAATAAATTAGATGTATTACATCTAACTTTATTATTTGACTTCAAAACAAACTTGTGCTATTATATAACCATCCCAAGAGGATGAAAGGAGTAATAAAGATGGAAGATTATTACAAGGTAGAATGGGAAACCTATAATCCGTTTCTTGATGACGGCATCAGCATCGGCGCAGATATCCATAGCGAAATTATTATCTATGGTTTAGAACGAGCAAAAAGACTTTTTATCGAAAAGATAAAAGATGATTCTTGTCACGCTTGCTTTGTGACTCTTATCAATGATACCGAAGAAAACGGGCCGATTCTGTGCTATTGCCCGTAAGGGCAATTTTCTATTTTAGATGTAATACATCTAAAACTATCTCTTGACTTCTATAAGAAAAATGATATAATGATATTGTCCTCAGAGAGAGGAACAAGAAAGGAAATTGAAATCATGTATCTGTTCTATGCTGATCGTCTCGGGTGGATTCCTATGGGAAATGATGGACAGCTTGTCGTGCCGAAGTCTATTCGTTCTCGCCGTGCCCTTCTCAAGCTGGCGGAAAGCTGGCTGGGCAATAGAGCTGGACGAGTATACCTTATGACCAGCTGGACTCAGGCTATGAGTGAACTTGGCCCGCGTGCTTTTGAAGAGTACATTATGCGCAATGCCGAAGTCCTTATCAGCAGATAAGGACTTCCCCTTTATGGGAACTTAGATGTAATACATCTAATAATGGGTATTGACAATCATATACAAGTCTGTTATACTATAATCACTCCAAAGGGAGAAGAAAGGAAGGTAACTAACATGAAGTTCATGAGAATCGTTGTGACCACCTATACCGAAGATCCTGCGTATACCAGCGCCGTTTTGTTCTATGATGATGACAAAGCTGACGTTCATCTGCACCTGCATCTGTCCTACGAAGAAGGGATGCGCGAGCTGCATAAGCTCGAACAGAAGCTCGGCAAGCAGGCGGAGCGCACCATTAACCGCTTCAACAGCTCAATCATTGATGATGAAGTGTATGGTATCATCGAGTAGGCGAAAGCCTACTCTACTATTATTAGATGTAATACATCTAAAACAAACTGTTGACTTCTTCTCTTCTTTATGCTATCATATAATTGTTCCAAGGGGAACGAAATAAATATGAAAGAGGGACACGAACATGACAATGACAATCGAAAAGAAACTGAGAGACTTTCACTTCTGGAGCGGAGCCGCCGCCAATGCCGCCAAGCTGACTCCGGAAGAGCTCGATCAAGCTGAAGAATATATGGAAACTCTTCCCTTCAGCGACGAAGAGCACTGGAGCACTACCGAAGTCAATGATATTTTCTGGTTTGACTTTGAAAGCGTATGCGAATGGCTGGGCCTGGACTATGAGGAAGTAATGGCGAGGGAGTAATCCCTCGCTTATTTTCATTTTGTACATTTAGATGTAATACATCTAAGTTTATGGTTTGACATTCTCCTTAAACTATGTTATTATATACTTGTCCAAAGGGGACAGAAAGGCGGTAAGCATATGATTAAGATTACTAAGGGCATGGCACGGAAACTGTACAACCACGGCGAAGAAGTTATGATTATCCCTAACCGCATCCGACCCAATTCTGCGCTTGCAAGCTGGACTCGCAAGCCCGAGCAGGAAGAAGGAGACTTTGATAAGCTGTGCAATGCTATCTTCTATTATAACTGCTCGCCCGAAACCGGTATGAACCTTACCTATTATGCGAAGGAAGTTTAAAGTAAATAATAATGAAGTTACGCCTGATGAATAGGCGTAATTTCGTTTCCCATATTAGATGTAATACATCTAATAACATCCGTTGACTTCTCTCCCGTAATATGATATACTTACATCATCAAAAAGGAGGTGCGAAGCAATGGAAATGACTTATCATGTGGCGGTTCAGAGGGCAGATAGAGTAAAGCATATCACGGAAGAAATTGGTCTGGGGCAAATTATCAAAGAAAAATATACTCACTTCAATCTTGGCCAAGCTGGGCGCTGGGTTTGCATTACTGATACTGGTATTACCATTATAAAGGATGAACCCAAAGAAAAAATTATTACTATGTATGTAACCACGCAGAGAGAGCTGGTGCTTGTATACGGCGGAGCAAAAAACGTGCCGGCTTTCCTGCGGAAAAAAGTGGATAAAAATCAGTCTAAGTATACGCAAGCTGGGAAAACCATTTGGCGCTAAGCGCCAATTTGGTTTTCGGATTTAGATGTAATACATCTAAAATCCCATATTGACTTTTCTCCCATAATGAGTATAATTAACAGTGTCAGGAGGGATGAGAAATGGAACGAGCAAGGTACAAGAAACTCGATGAACTCGCCGCTTGGGACTTGAACAAAGGTTGCCGCAAGTGGATTGACCAAAGCACACCCGCCAGACGGAGATTGAAAAAACGCTTGCGGAAGCAAGCACGGGCAAGACTGAAAGGAGAATGGTAATGAGAAATGCAAAAGAAGGAACTTATAACGGAGAGCCTACATTCTGCACGGTAAATGCTTATGGTGATTGTCCTTACTGCGATCAGTGCGGCATCTGTCATATTGATGACCCGATGGAAGATTGCGAAGACTTCGCAATGTTCTTCCAAGGAGATTGGAATTTCTGGCTGAATTTGAAGGATGTTCCCGATGAAGGAGAAGACGCCGATGAATTTTGGTGGGATTATTAAGGAGAATAAAATGGCGACTAAAATTTATATTATTACTCTTGAAGGCGAACCACAAGTTGCCTATACTGATTTCAATAAGGTTAAAGACGAAATTTTCAAATGGTTAGATGAACTCCGTAATGGTTGGTACGTTCGTAAAGAATTTAACTATTGGGTTGAAGGAAGAGATTATCCCAACACCGAAGAGGGCGAAGAGCAGGCATGGGAAGATTATAAAAATGAAGTAGTAGAGAACGGCACATGGGGCGACTATGCATGGTATGAGTGCTTCCTTAAATAAGGAAGCCTTTCATACTTAGATGTAATACATCTAATTTTATCATTTGACTTTTCTCTAATTTTATTATATAATGCCAATGTAAGGAGGGGATAAAATGAGTAAGAAGAAAAACCCGAAACAGAAAACATGGGTTGAAGTATTTCAGTCTGAGCGCAAGGAATTTCCGCAGGGCTATTGTGTTACTCGCATTATCCCCGACAAGCGCAACAAGAAGCCGAAACATAAGGGAAGGGAATTTGCAGATCATTTAATTGATGTGTGCGGAGTATAAGGAGGAGAGAAATAATGTGTATTTATTGGTCAATGCTTTATGGCTGTATGCATCCAAAAGGAAAAGAAGAAGAGCCAACCGCTGATTGGACTTGTGAGGATACTTGCCCTTATTATCAAGATGAAGATGAAGAAGAGCATCCTATTTAAGAGAAGGGGTTTGAAAAATGAATGAAGTAGTATATCATGTGCGTGATGGTGAACTGTACATTTGTTTTGATAACATTTCGCAGGCTTTTCGATATGCACGTGCCTGTGGAAGTAAAGAAGTATTCAAGGAAGTCCCAGACCAAGTTGACTGGTATTATTGGGACTGGGACACTAAAAGGTGGGTGTATCCGTAATGAAGTATAAATGGGTAATTATGCAGGAACTTGAAGACACCAATTGCGCGAATCCTTATTTGATTGTTGATTCAGAGGAGCGCGCCGAGGAACTTTGCTATAAGTTGGAATCCGAAAACCCAGGCTTTATCTTTTGGTCCTATCTTTGCGAGGAGGAGTAATTCCTCCTTTAGTTATTAGATGTAATACATCTAAAACCAAGACTTGCTTTTTCTTCCCGAATATGTTATTATACTCTTGCCGGAAGGGTAGAAAGGAGAAATGAGAATGACGAATACCATCATGGTACTGTACGGCAAGAATGAAGATGGAGATGAACTGTTCGATAATCTGGATGAAGTAGAAGCATATCATCTGTTCAATGAGCTGGTGAGTAATGCGAATACTTGTAACTATGCCGCTATCCGTTGGTATAGTGACGAGGGCACATACAAAATGTATGTAGATTTTGACTCTAATCGCAATATCCGGGAAGAGATTAAGAACTGGTAAGGGAGGAAGAAAAAATGGAAAATAAGACTTACAATAAAAACGGTATTGGCTTCTGCGGTCTGCTCACTATCGCCTTCATTGTCCTGAAACTGTGTGGTGTTATTAACTGGAGTTGGGTCTGGGTACTCGCCCCTCTGTGGATTGCTTGGGGACTTATCTTTATTATTCTTGGAATTGTATGTCTCGTTACCTTCATCCGTGACAGGTACTTCTAATGCGGGAAACCGCATTTCATTTTCTATATTAGATGTAATACATCTAAAACAATCGTTTGACATTTTCCTTAATCTATGCTAATATATACTTGTTCCGAGGGGAACAGAAAGAGAGGAAATGAGAATGAAGATTTATTTCGACATGGACGGGACAATTGCTGATCTGTATGCCGTGGAAAATTGGCTCCCGAAACTGAGGGCTTCTGACGCTTCTCCTTATGAAGAAGCTGAGGTGATGCTCAATATGAGCTTGCTTGCTCGATACCTGAATAAGCTCCAGAAGCTCGGCTATGAAATCGGAATCATTAGCTGGACTTCCAAGGGCGGTACTGAGCAGTATAATCGAGCGGTTGAAGCCGCTAAGCTGAGCTGGCTTCGTGCCCACCTGCGTAGCGTTTCCTTCGATGAAATTTATATTGTAGAGTATGGTACTCCGAAGCAGGATTTCGCCGATGAAGATGACATTCTGTTTGATGATAATGAAGAAATCAGAAATGACTGGACAGGCGAAGCATATGACCCTTCCGAAATCCTTTCTATTCTCTCTGGGTTACTCCATCAGGAGTAACCCAATTTCATTTCTGGGAATTAGATGTAATACATCTAAATCAAATACTTGCATTTTCCCAAATTTGTGATATACTGTAATTGTTCCAAGGGGAGAGGAAAATGAAGTGCCATGCACAGACACGCATTTATGCGATAGGACAGGCGCAATACGAAAACCTCACTTGCAAGTCCCTAAAGAACAAAAAGAAATTTCAAAAAAACACTTGACAAGCTCGAAAACCTATGGTATAATAACTACGAAAACAGGGGAAGGAAAACCCCCACAAACCAGAAAGGGAACTGATTATGAAGAAGACCACCATGAACACCATCCTGTCTCTGATTGCCACCATCGACACTCCCGAAGCCGAAGCTGTTCGGACTGAGCTGACCGCTGAACTGAACCGCGGAAAGGCCAAAGCTGAAGCCAATCGGACTATCTATGGCGAGATTCACGATGCCGTGATCAAAGTTCTGAAGTCCGCTATTGCTCCCGTGACTGCCCAGGAGCTGGCTGACGAGACGGGGTATGCCAAGGGCAAGGTCGTCTACGGTCTGACCAATTACTGGACTGATGAAGTCGAGAAGATCGAAGGCAAGACTAACACTTACGTTCTCAAGGCGTAATTCCTTTCCTCTCGGGCGCTTCGGCGCCCTTTTATTTTAGAGTAGTTTTAGATGTATTACATCTAAAATTGTATACAGTATACATTGTTGACAAAAAATAAAATTTATGATATAATTTCCTTGGAAATCAGGAGAAGGATACTCCTAAAACCGGAAGGAGAGATTTGAAATGACGAAAGCACAGCTTGAAACCGCAATCCGTAATGACTTCCTGACCGCTATTTCTACTTTTATTTCCGAAAGCCGAGACACCGATGTACTTTCTGTTAGCACAAGCGAACTCGCTGTTCCTTGCCTTGATGCTATGGGCAACGAAAAATGGGTACTGATTAAGGTTTCTATTCCTCGTGGTACTCGCAACGGTGAAGGTGGTTATGACCCCTATGATGGTTATTCCGCCGCCGAAGATTACCAGATCGAACAGGCGGACAAGGCCGAAAAGAAAGCCAAAGCCGAAGAAAAGAAACAGGCGAAAATTGCAAAAGACCAGAAAGCAAGGGAAGAGAAGAAAGCCCTCGCCGAAGCGAATAAGGGCTTGAAGGAACTCCGCAAGATTAAAACTGAAGGGGAATAATCCCCTTCTTTTTCTGAAAGGTTATTAGATGTAATACATCTAATTCTTCTTATTGACACTTTTTAAATTTCATGCTATACTATGCGTGAAAGGTGAAGGAAAACACCAGAAAACCAGAAAGGAATTTGAAATGGCTAAGATTTCTAAGACCGTGGTTGATAAGGCTCTGCGTGATACTGTGTTCTCTGACCTCTTTACTGATGGATTAAAGGAAGATGGTTATACCAAAATCAATGATCGTCAGTGGGGCGTTCTCATTCAGGATTTGAATGGCGTCCAGCGGTATGTGCGTATCGGCGCTATCGTTGCCGAAGAGCGTGAGGATATGACCGCCGAAGAGCTTATGCAGAACGAAATTGCCGCTTACGAAGCGAAGCAGGCAGACAAGGAAGCCAAGGCGCAGGCTCGCGCCGAAAAGGCGAAGAAGGATAAGGAGCGCAGAGCAAAGGAAAAGGAGGCAAAAGAAAATGCGTGATTTATGGGCAGACTTCAACCCTGCCCAACAGCAAATTTTTCAGCAGAATCTAAACAAGATTATACAATCGTGGAAAGATAATAGAGATTGCTTTGTCTGTAAATTTTGCCGTGACATTTCCGATAAGTGGAATACTTGCCACCTCTGTCAGCAGACCAATGACCTTATACCAGAAGAACATACTTGTTTACTGTGGGATTTGAAGGAGGAAGAAGAAAATGTTTGATGAAGAAAAGTGCCCCTTTTGCGGTTGTGAAGACTACAAGGTTGACGACTACTGGGATAACTTCGATGAAGAGAGCGGTGAGCGAGTATGGGCGTGTACCTGTTCCAATTGCCACAGACAATATGAGATTACCTATACATACGAATGTACGAGAATTACAGTAAGTTAGCGCGAGCTAACTTCATTTTTTTATGCTTAGATGTAATACATCTAAAATCTACTCTTGCATTTTCCCATATTTCTGTTATAATATACTTGTTCCTGATGAGGGGCACAAAGTGAGGAGAAGGAAAACTCCCGTAATGAAACCCACGGCAGAAAGGACTCTATATGGCTCGTAAGGAAATGCGGTATCTGGTTCTCGATTGCGAAACTGCGACTCTTCCCTTTGCGTCTGAACTTGCAAATGGTGATGCAGAAAAGAAGAAGAAAATTGCTATTGCCCGCCCTCTGATTTATGATATCGGATGGACCATTACCAATCGCAAGGGCGAAATTCTGGATAGCAAGCAGTTTCTGATTGCAGAAACTTTCTCTGTTCCGTCTGTATTCAATACCGCATATTACGCCGAAAAGCGGCCGATCTATCTGGAAATGCTTCAGCGCAAAGAAACCAGTATTAAGACATGGTATGAAGTTGCCAGTCTGTTGGAACAGGATATGCAAAAAGTTAATGCTGTCGGCGCTTACAATTCCATGTTTGATTTCAAAAAGGCTATCCCTTTCACGGAGCTTTATATAAATAAACTGTACAGTCCCGAATATCAGGCTTGGGAGCGTACTCAGCGCAATCTGTGCTATAAGATTATGAATGAACGATATCAGAAGAATGAAGACAAGGAATTTGATAGCGAAACGTTCAAATTCCGTGGTAATGAATACCCTCTGTTCGATCTCTGGGGACTTGCTACTAAACATCTTCTGAACAATGTTTCTTATAAGAAGCAGTGTCTGACTAATGAGATGCTCACGGCAAGCGGAACTTTCTTTAAGACGAGCGCAGAAGCAACTTTCCGGTATCTGATGGATAAGTATGACTTCAACGAAGCGCATACCGCTCTCGATGATGCTACTATTGAAACTTATATTCTGAGCCAGATTGCAAAGAAAAGCGCAATTACTCTTGGGATTATCTTCTTCCCTTTCAGGGAACTTGGAACAACGGATGAATTTGTTCTGAGACTGAAAAAGCCGAAGCAGGAAGAAATTAAAATCGTGATTGATGCTATGGCGCATTATCTGACTACTAAAGAACCGTCCGCATATACTGCTCATATTCAGAATATCGTTTCTTGCCTGACAGAGTACCTCCCCATGTGAGGTACTCCTTTTTTCTCCCGAAATATTAGATGTATTACATCTAACTATATCTCTTGACTATTTTTCCTTCCTATAGTATACTTGTATCATCAAAGAGGAGGTAGGAGCGATGAAAGATTACGAAATTCAGGCCAGAACGTTGCTTCAGAAACTTTATCCTTACATTGAGCATCTGACTGATGTTTGGAGCATTGACAATGCTATTACGGAGTTTAATTATAAGAATGAAACTCAAATTGAATTGAAATATGGTTCTACCCGTATCGCGCTCATTTGCAATGATTTCGTCATTAAATTTAACTATAACGGTTGGGGTTCCGGCCGTTTTGGAAATGGTGCCAGTGAAGTGCGTATGTACCGTAAAGCAGTCAAAGACGGTTTCGGATATTTGTTTGCTCCCATTGTTCCTGTCCGCAAAGGATATAATCGTACTTTCTATATTATGCCTAAAATTCATGATATTGGCAAGTGCGATGAAAATGCCGAAGAGTTCTTGAATGGCGAAGAGTACGATTATATTGACAGTAATATTGGAGATACTCACTATGAAAATTATGGTTGGGAAGATGGCCATATTGTATTAATTGATTATGCGTATAATATCACACTCTGGCAGTAAGCCAGAGTTTCTCTATTAGATGTATTACATCTAAAACCAATTGTTGACTTTTTCTAAAATTGTGATATACTATAATTGTTCCGAGGGGAAAGGGAATCCTCCTGCTGGGAGATGAAGCACCTAATGTGAGATAGGGTGCGGGGACTCACAAAGTTGAAAAAACTTTCCCTTTCCCCTTGACAAAATCCCAAATCTATGATATACTAATCACGAACAAAGGGAAGGACACCCTACAAACCAGAAAGGAATTTGACGATGAAGAAAGTTACTATCGAGACTCTGGTTGCCTATCTGAACGGTGAGACTGTGACCAATCTGGATGAAATCAAGGCTGAACTGGAAGCCGAACTGAACAAGGGCAAAGCGCAGAAGGAAGCTAATCAGGCGATTTACGCCGAGATTCATGATGCCGTGATCGAAGCCCTGGCTTCTGCGGAAAATCCCGTTACCGCTCAGGAACTGGCCGATGAGACTGGTTACCCGAAGGGTAAGATCGTATATGGTCTGTCTCACTACTGGAACGAAGAGATCAAGAAGATCGAGGGTAAGGTTAATTCCTACGCTCTCAAGGCGTAAACTTTCCCTCCCACGAGGATTTCTAAGGGCTTTCAGTGTGGCTAAACAACATAAGCCCTTCTATATGGGAAGTGCAAGCTACTTCAGGGTTGTAGCCACCAAGTTTCGGAAGAAACAGAGTGAATGAGTGGAAACGCGATGACGCCCACTGGAGTTCAAATCTCCCACTTTCCACCAGAAGAGTTTTCGGGAGTACAGTTCTCTTGGGCGAAAAACAAAACTGCTCTCTGACGGGTATCAAAGATACCGCCAACCGCCTTCGGGCGGTATTTTTTTTCAAATAAATTTAGATGTATTACATCTAAATATATCTCTTGCGCTTTTCCCGTAATATGATATACTATTAGCATGAAGTGAAGGAATAACACTATAAAACCAGAAAGGCAATTAATATGAATGTACTGGTACTGGATACGGAAACCACCTCTCTTGACAAGCCCTTTTGTTATGACTGTTCATGGGTTATCATGAATACCGATTCCGGCGAATTGGTTGATTTTTCTGCTAATGTTATTGAACAGGTATGGCATAATCTTCCCCTGTTTGAATCCTCCTATTATAAGGAAAAGCGCCCCAAATATATCACTATGATGCGCAATCATTCCGCTTGTATGGATAAATGGGGCTATGTTATGAAGAAATTAGCAAGAGCTATTCGCCAGTATAATATCACTGATGTTTATGCTTATAACAGCGACTTCGATGATAAAGTAATTATTTTTAATTGCGATTGGTATAAATGTAATAATCCCCTTGAAACTGTAGCTATTCATGATATTTGGGGATATGCGAGTGCTTATGTAACAGGCACAAAAACATATAAAGCATTTTGTGAAAAGTATTCTCGTTTTACTGATACCGGCAACTATAAAGGTAGTGCAGAAGTAGTATACCAGTATCTTACAAATAACCCCGATTTCATTGAAGAGCATATGGGACTGTTTGACAGTGAAATTGAAGCACAGATTCTGTACGCTTGTATGCAGATGGGCGCTAACTGGGGCGAAGATTTGAAAGTAAATAAAATTCTCCCCAGAGTACAAGAAACACCGTTTACAATTAAAGTCAATGGCGAAGAATTGTATCAGGGGAAATATGTTAAGAAATATGTACGTAATGGTACTTATTCCTTCACAACTCTGTAACATATGGGCGCATCTGCGCCCGTATCATATTTAGATGTAATACATCTAATAGAAACACTTGCGTTTTTCTGAAATTTGAGTATAATAATAATTGTTCCGAGGAGATGAAGGAACAGACCAAGTGCTCAATGGGTATTATCTGGCCCGAGCGTGTGGACTTCTGCAGTTCGCCACACAAAATTCCCCGAAAAAAATGCTTGACAAAAGCAAAAATCCATGATATAATAACTACGAAAGATGAAGAGAAGGAAAACTCTTAAAAAACCAGAAAGGAATTTTGAAAATGAAGATCACCACCTACGCCACCGTTTACTCCTTCCTGACTGCTAATGGTTTCGACAATGCTGAGATTCTCGCTGAGTTCGAGAAGGAACTGAATCGCAACGCTGAAGCGAAGCAGGCGAAGGAAACCCTGTACGCCGAAGCTAAGCCCATTGTTCTGGGTGCGATGGACGCTCCTGCCACGATTACCGAGATTTTCGAAGCGGTGAAGGAGACTCTGCCCGATGGCTTCACGAAGGGCAATCTCCAGTATGCGGTGACTCGTCTGTGGAAGGACGAGGTTGAAAAGACCGAGGGCAAGGTCAACACCTACGCTCGCAAGACGTAATACCACCGAACACCCTCCCTTACGGGAGGGTTTCTTTTATTTCAAATTATTAGATGTGTTACATCTAATTTCTCATATTGACATTCTCCCATAATGTGGTATAATGGCATTGTTCCAAGAGGATAGAAAGGATGGATTGAAAATGATTGGAAAATGGTGCAAAGAACATAGTATTACTTATGATTATGAAGATATAATTAAAACGCTTGCGCAATATGTATCAGGAATGGATGGCTCTACACTTACTAAAGCAGATGGTAAAGCCTTACATAAAATGTATGAAATTAATCCAGAAATTCTAAGTTTACTATGCAATGCTTTTGAAGATAAAGGCTATGAATCATTTTAAGGAATAGAAAGGGATAGGACGAGAATGAAGATTGAATTTAATGTTCACGGCGTATTTGACTTTGACTTTAGCGAGAAACGGCAGGAAGAATTACTTCAAGATGCAAAGAGCTATCCGGGCGGTATAGTTTCTCTCTTGCTTGATAATTTGGAAATTGCACGCGATGAAGTTTCAACGGAAAGTATTTTTACCATTGACCCTTACCAATTTGCTAAAATGCTTAGCGTATTGATAAAAAAAGAAAAAGAAGAAAATGCTCCCTGAGAGCATTTTTATTTTACAACTATTAGATGTATTACATCTAAAGTACAATATTGACTTTTCTTATAATTCTGATATAATAAGATTGTTCCAAGAGGAACAGAAAGGATGGAGCGAAAATGAAAATCTACGCTGTTGAATGTATCAGTGGTGAAGTAATGGGGCCTTGTGGGCTTTTTTCTACGATGAATCTTGCTATCAGTGAAACTATTCATCGTAATAGTTTTCGTACTGATACTCCTACCATTGAGATGAATGATATTGACGCAGGAATTGTTTACGAAGGCAATGATGATTATAACTATACCGAATATTATATTAGAGAATATGAACTGAATAAATGGGAGGAGAATTGAAAATGAAGTGGTATCGTATTAAGTATGGTTGGAACTTTTATCATATCAGAAATCCCTTTACGATGTGGCGCTTTTATCATGACGAAGAAGCAAGCGGGTGGTGTGATCGCCTTCACGCCCTCATTAACCGCAGTGAACGGGAAGGATGTGTTGAGAATGCAGACAATTAAGAATTGGTTCGGTATCGAAACCGCTTACCGCTTTGAATGGAATGACGTTCGGTGTGGAATTACCATTCTCAACGTGATTCTGATTATGCTCTTCGGTTTGCAGGTATCATGGTTCGGCCTTGCCGTTGCTCTCTTCGGCGTATGTAAAGACTTGTCCCAGCATCGACACATCAATGATGTTTTAATGCATCTCTCAAGCGTAGTTCTCAATCTTTATTTCCTTTCCCTCCTTTATGGCGGTTAAACCGCCATTTCATATTTAGATGTTTAACATCTAAATTAAGCGATTGACTTTTCCTAAATTTGTGGTATATTATAATTGTTCTGAAGAGAACGGAAAGGAAGGAAAAATATAATGGATATGGAAACAAGAGTCTATACAATCAGTCTTTATAATTATCATGGCGAAACTTATGAAGAGCGTTACTTTCAGATGAAACACGCGCTCGCCCGCTTCATTGAATTACAAGAAGAGGGCAAAACGCATGATGAGTTTAAGTTTGACCAAGATTACTTTAAGTTCTTCGACGCCGATTATAATGAATATTGTACTTATATTGCTTTTACTAATTGCGCTCTCAAAGATTTATTTGTGGATGAAATGGAGGCAAAATAAATGAGTGAGTTTGAAACTATGTGCCGTATGATTACCAAGTTCCCTCCTCGGAATGAATATGGCGAAGACCAGTATAAAATAAAGAAAATCCGTAAAGGGCATATTATTTATTTTGCCACTGATGATTCTTATTGTTGGGCAAGTTTATATTTCAATTCCGAAGGTAAATTTATAGGCTTCTGCTCGCCCGACTGAAAACAATTAAATGCGCCCTTATGGGCGCATTTTCTCTAAAGAGAATTAGATGTATTACATCTAATAATAAAATGCCCTGCTTACCGCAAGGCATTTTTTACTTTATCCCAAAACGATGGTACTTCAATATAGAAATCAGATACACCAACTTTATAATACGGTATTTTTATACCATTCTGTTCTTTCAAATACCACAGTTCATCATAGTCAGGATGCGTAGGATACCATTGCGCTTTTCCTACTTCATAATAGATTCCAATAATATTCTCATCGCTAAGATAACCTTCATACTCTTCTGCTCCAATAATTTCCTCATCAGTCCACGGACAATAGAGAATGATACGCTTTTTCTTAATCTTTTTCACGTTCCCGACACCTCCCTATACGCCATTTTCCAAGCCGCGTGCAATGCTTCATGACTCGTAGGTTGCGGAATATTCCCAGTATAATAAGACAGAAGAGATTTATCTATTTGTCTATACTTTCTCAAATCATCATCGTATGCGGCAATCAGATTCAAAATACGCTTCTGATAGGTTTCAATCTCTTGAAGTTCTACATTTTTGTCCGGCCCATCAGGAAGCATTTCTGCACTTCCTTTACACACAATAATCTTGTGACAATAGTTTCTCATCAATTGCTTATGCTCACACAGATTGTTTAACAGCTCTTTCATGTGAATATCTTCACCGCTCCAAATTTCCTGCTCTTTCTTTCTTCCAAACATTTCTTTCAACTCCTTTCTGAGTACAGATACATTATAACAGAATATAAAGAAAAGTCAAGCACCCTCTTTAGATGTATTACATCTAACTTTAATAAGAGGAGCAAAACTCCTCTTCTCCTTAATATCCTAAGTCATAGCGCCCGTCTTCATAATGTCCATATACCCAGTATTTCTTATACTCCGTATCGAACCAAGAAACATATCCACAATTTTTCAAATCATCCTTAAATTCTTCTTCAGTAAATTCATCTCCGTCTGCCCAATACGCACCCTGCCGGAAAACTTTCCAGACCTCTTCCGGTACAAGATTGTGACGACCATAGCCCTTATAATGAGCGATTACGGTTGGCGCTACGTCTTCATGGTCTTCACAATCATTATCCCAATAATACAGCGCCATTCCCTCATTCATAGAATCTTCGTACTGCTTTACCAGTTCCGCTTCTTCATTATCTACAAACTTATATACTTCAAACCGATAAGTCGGATGATTCTTATTAAACCAATCTTCCCAATCATTCACCAGAAACATCGGTTCACGATCAGCATCACATTCATACTGGTCACCAAGTTCTACGCACTTTACAATCAGATACTTCGTCATTTTATAGCTCCTTTCGGTTTCTCAGTGTTTTCCTTCACTTCATGTCTGTATTATATCACAAGTATAGAAAAAGTCAAGCAACGCTTTTAGATGTATTACATCTAACTTCTCAAGACCGTCAGACAGTCTTGCAGTAGAAACACCATTTAATATCAAAAACATATTTCAATTCAAATCCTTCAGTCTCTAATAAATGCCGCATCCCCATATTGTCGCTCCATGGCGTAGCTCCAATATTTCCATGCGCTATTTTTGCACATTCGTGTAGCGCAAAACGAGCTATACCTTTTCCCTGATTTTTCTTATTACAAATACATAATCTTTTGATAGCGGTATATCCATACTGTTCCTCTGGCACAAGAGATACTGTAGCCAGCACCTTTTCCCCTTCCGCAACGACGTATAATTTCTCATTACAATAATCTGCTTTTACCAACTCGGGAGTAATATAAGATAAGTCTTTACAATAAAGAGCTTTCACAACCTTTATCAAGTCGGTGCGAGTTGCCTGTCTAAATTCCATTTCTTCATCCCCTCTCGGTTGATATCTATATTATACTCGAAAATAGAAAAAAGTCAATGGCCACTTTAGATGTATTACATCTAACTTTTCCTCTTGACAAATCAAATGTTCATGTGCTTCCGAACATTTCGCCCTAAATCTCTACTAATGTTTATTACTTGACATGTCGGCGCCTTATCCCATAAGCTACATTTCCGCTGTCAAGTACTTGACAAGCTGCATAAGCTGGAAAAGCTGGAATTCATGTTGGTGAGTTGCGGCTGAGAAGCTGCAAGCTGGACAAGCTGGAATTCCGTCGATGCCTCGAGATTATGCGCCGCCAGCTGCGAGCTGGAAACCTTATACGAGCTGGAGCCTCGAAAAATTAAATCCGCCGATTTTCGGCCCGCGGCAAGCTGTGATGTTCGGCTCACATATTGGAACAACGCGGCCCTCCACAAGCTGGAATTCCGTCGGAGTGAAAATTCGGGGCTCCGCCAGAAAAGAAAATTTATTACAAGTCAAATATTTGACTTTCGCGCAAATTTCGTGTATAATTATTATAGAAAAAGAGAAAAGGAGCTGGTAATTATGGTAACGAGAACGTATTACTTTCCCCGCAATCAGATCGGCCGCTATCTCATCAATTATATCTACGAGCGCGTTGGCTGCTCTATTGGCGACATTAAATGCCACCAGGAAACGCTGGCAGTGCCTATGACTTTTGCCGCGAAAGATGAAATTAAAGTAATTAAAATTTTGGAACGATATGACCTCGCCTAATACTTGACTTTTTCAAAATTTTCTGTTATAATATAAGTGTTCCAAGGGAACAAGAATAAAAATTTGTGCAGGTGGGTCTGCCGTAACTAAACCCAAGAGTAAAAGGAGTAAAAATGACTATTAATGAACTGAAAACTATCCTGTCCGGTATCGAAGGCGCTCAGAACGCTCGTGCTAACAAGACTAACTTTATCGTTGTCCCCTGTGAAGATGGTATTGCCAAGGTGAATATGCAGGTTGCACTCGCCAAGGATACCAAGAATCATACCGCTTTTAATCTGGAAGCTGCTATCGCAGAATATAAGGCTTGGGAAGCTGAAGGTGCCCTCCGTGCCGCTGAGCGTGCCGCAAAGCCCAAGGTTGTAAAGGGCCCGAACCCTGAAGCTCAGGCCAAGCGTGATGAACTGGATGCCAAGATTACTGCGCTACCTGCTTTCACTGAGTATACTGCGACCGATATTTTCAACGCGCTGGCTGGTCAGCTGCCTGAGAATATGCTGGTCATGCAGATCGGTTCTGCTGCTAAGCGCCTTGTAAAGGCTGGCGTGCTGACCGTTTCTACCAAGGATGGCGACAAGAAGTCTTACTACACCAAGGCTTAATCCGTTTATGGGACTGCGCGAGCAGTCCTATTTTTTTTAATACGTCGATTGTATACAGTATACATATTTGACTTTTTTCCAAATTTATGGTATCATATTTATAGAATGGGAATATTGATTTGCTGGATACTAGCAAGCTGGAGACTGTGGATATGAAGGTAGTGGCGACATACGAATAAAAAGAAAGGGGTAGGCGCAATGCCTACCCCTTTTATTTATTAACTAATATTAAGAGTTAAACTAATCAATATTATAGTACATTTGTATCCTCCTTAGCTTCTACTAAAGCAAGAAAATCATTATCTTTTATTTCTGCGTCATGCCATTCACCAGTGATATAACACACCTGTTGCTATTTTCCTTTGATAGTACGTTTCTTCTATGTTACTGTATAACCAATAGCTGGAAGGCAATCGCGCAGACTATTCCAAGTCATAATCTTTGAATTATTTTTATTCGCTTTATCCAAGCTGGGGACGGCCATAAGTTCAGCTAATTCACGGCATTCGGGAATAGTAAGCCACCTATTTAAATACTCCTCTGGAATTTGAGAACATAATGTTTTTAAATGACGCTAGTACTAAAATGTCTATCGCGGCGCTTGTATTCTATCATCAGCATCGTATGAATCTATAATAACATTATCAAAACGTTTGTCTATAATATTGATTCCGCGCGCCAAAGCTTTATTCACTACTACAAAATCATATTCCATAGGCACCATTCCTGTAGTAACAATAATATCATATACACGTTTTTGCTCGGCGTCCATCGGCTTATCAGTATTACTTAACGAATGTAATTCGATAGCGTTAAAGCCACGCTCGTTCGCCGCATTAACTATTCCTTGATTGGGCTCTATAAAAGGCGAATAGCACCAATAACCACGACCTGGCTCGGGCGTGAGTTTTTTAATATGAGTTACAATATTTGTAAAATAAATATCTGCGGCAATACGATAACCTGCTTCTAGTTTACCTGTATTACTAGCGCTTACCAAGCTGGAATAATACTTCCTCGCACGCTCAGGAGTAGCAGATAAGCCAATACACAATATTCTTCCAGCATTAATAATTTCTTCCCATTTACCTAATAAAATAAGTGGAAGATACTCTTTCGTACTAGAATATGTTTGAATAACAGAAAGGATTTCAGCATTTGAAAACTCTTTATCCTTTCTATTATAGTCCCGAGTGCGCGCGAGTTTAAAAGCCGAAGTTGCAAAATCAAAAATAGAATCGCATTCATCCCAACAAATTACATCTACATTTTCCAAAAACTATCCCTAGCCTTTTAGTAATTTCATTCCGAAACCCTAGTAGCACATTACGCCAATCTTATTTGTTGTTTCTCCCCAAATAGAGGGAGTCTCCCAGAATATGTCCGCATCTGCGCAGACATCCGAATATGATTCTAAAATGGAATCCTTGAGTGCGTTTGTATCTACTAGATATAATACTCGATTCAGGGCCCCGTCTCGCGTATAATCCTATAAATGATTTACAGCCCAGTATGTTTTGCCTGTACGTGTGCCGCAATCCAAAATATTATACATGCCGCGGCGAAAAAATAATTTATTCTAAGCTGCTAAATCTGATACTGTTGTCATTTACTTCACCTCTATTTTATTATATCAGAATTTCATTTTAAAGTCAAGTATTTTTCTGTTATATAATATGAGAAAAAAGTAATCCCAAAACTTGTATATTTCATTTTATTTTAACAACTTTTTGTAATAAATAAATCGTAGTATTTTTTTTACTACCCCCTCCCCCCCTATATAGGTAGTAAAAAAAATACTACATTTTATTTACTATATATAATTTATATATAAATAATAAATTAACTGGAGCGAGCGTAGCGAGCGGAAGTTAATTTATTATTTACGCGCCGCAGGCGCGACTAACAGTCAAACTTATAATTTGTCAAATACTTGACTTTTCTCAATTTATATGATATAATAGAAAAAAAGAGAGAAAAAATAAGAAAAATATTTGACTTTTGCGAAAATTTGACGCACACACCCAAAAAATACCTATTTTCTTACAAAATTTTGTTGCAACTCGTAAAAATTTACTACCCCGACCCCTTTCCCATACCGGAAAATTTCGTAATTTCATTTCTTTTTCTTCTCTTTTATTTCGGGTGAAGATGTCCACACTAGAAACCCAAAACTTGGCGTCATCCCACTACAAATCTATCGGGGTGATAGAATGTCATTATAGAGTATTTTATTAGATTTAAATGCTAACGATGGCCCAAATATTCCATAGCGCACACTTGCTGTCTATTGCGGTATTACATAGCCGCAACTTAATTAGTTTATGCGGACTGGGAGCGGCATTAGTGAAGAGAAGCAAGCGCAGGTTCGGAAGGGACTGGAAGAATTGGCGCTTGAGATTTATAGAACAGTTAAAGGAGACTAATTTGTTATGAAGATACCTTTTTATGCGTTTTCATATAAGAAATCCTATTACCTATTCCATCCATTAAAGTTCTTGGGAGAAATACGAACACTTATTAGTAACGTAAAACATCGCCTATTATATTCGTGGGATTGGCCCTCTCTTTGGAACATGGATTCCTTTTTAGGGCAGCTCATACCCTCAATGCTTCGAGAATTGGCAGAAAGAAGTTGCGGCGCTCCCTGTGGTATTGAGGAAGAAGAATATAGGGAATACTTAATAGCGCTGGCGCATTTATTTGAACTTACAGGTATATACGAGTTTTGCGAAGATTATGAGGGCGCGCGAACTTCTTTGTTGAAGTTACATGACGAGAAATTTTCTAGCGTGGAGCGACTATACGCACGTGCGAAAGCCGCAATAGAAGATGACCCTGATCATTGGACAGTACCCCTTATTAAGTTTTGTTATACTGAACTCGGAGCTTTAGCCGCAAGAGGCTGGCTCTGGGATTGAACGATTCTGTACAAATCTTGGGGGTTTTCTAACATTTATTAATACCTCCTTGGCGCCCTATCGAAAGATAGGGCACTTTTTTATTTGACTTTGGATAGAATTTAGAGTATAATAAGAATAGAAAAGGAGGTAAGTTGGAATGTTGACTGCGAAAATTAAGTGGCGTAACGATGGAGTTTGGTATTGTAGTGAATGTATGGTAAGACAACCATGCTTGAGGGAAACGTGTGTCTTTTGCGGCAGTCTGTTTACGAACTTCGAGGATGAGTTAGTGCGCGCGAACGTTCATACCGAAGATGAAAGTACCGAAACTTTCTATCCTGAAGGGTTCGTAGAGATGGGGAGGCGCATTATTAAGTGAAAATAGAAGCAAAATATATTGGGCCTAACGGAAACTACAAGTTGGTTACTGGACATTTATATAAGATAAAGATATGGGTTCACAAGGATTGTATTTATGTTAAGCGCGGTAAGAAACTAATTATTGGATATACTAGTATTCCTGGCTTACTGCGGCATTGGAAGTTTACAGAAGAGGAGGAAACTAAATGACTATTACAGGTTGGATTGTATGTATTATGTTTAGTCTTATGGCAGGTTTGGGTGCGTGGGGACTATGTGAAATGACTGACAGACCAGCGCTTGCTGTGGCAGCAGGCATCGTAGCAATAGTGCTAATATTTGGAATTGGTTTTTGGTATTGTAATAATACCGCAGATGGCAAGCGTGCAATGACGGATCAGTATGCGAACCTTTCTAATGGGCTTGAGCGCACGGTAACTGTTTATACAGCAGATGGCAAGGTATTAGCGCAGTACGAAGGCCGCATTGATATTGAGCAGAACGACGGCGGCTACGTTAAGTTTGACTTCGATGGGAAGCGATACATCTACTATAATTGTTTTGTTGAAAGTATTGCAGACTTGAGGTAAGAAATGGACGGAAAGCTTTTAGGTAAGATAGATAGTGTACAGTTTGGCTTTGTGCGCGATTACCCTTTTCTATTTGGGCTACAATTAACTTTTAGTCTTAGCGATGGTACTGGTGTTGGCACTGGCGCTAGGTATACTGTTAATATATCGGATACATGTAAATGGGATACGCCCGATGAGCGCGAAAAGACTATTACAAAGTTGATAGATGAAATTGCTAGTATTATGAAGGATGCGAAAGTAGATAATATTAGTGAATTGAAGAGCAAGCCTGTTGAAGTTACCATTGAAGAGAATATGTTCGCGCAGTTTAGGATTCTTACGGAAGTGCTATGATTTGACAATTAAATAAATTTGGTGTATAATATGGGTAGATAGGAAAGGTCTACCCATTTATTTGTTATATTATTAAAAAAATTTTTAATATTTAGAGAAATTATTATAATTTCATTTTAATCTTAACACAATTATAATGGAGGTGATGACAGTGGATGATATCCTAAAATTAAAACAATTAATTGATTTAGGTATTCCTGTAACAGTACTTGCGCGCGAATGCCATTGTACACCCGCAAGTATTCAAAACTATTTAATAGGTAAAAGTGTTCCATCTGGAAGTAAACAAATGGCTATTAAAGATGGATTGAGTCATATACTTAACGCTATAATACAAATTATTAAGGAGTGAATAGCATGGAAGAGCGTAATTGTTACAAAGTGTTTACATGGAAGCTTGCTAACAAGCTTAGCGACTTGGGTTTTCGACCCATCGGTCAGCGATTAAATTATAAAGACCCAACGCGTAAGGTTATCCTTTTTGAAGATACACCTGAGTTACGGCAAGCTATTGAAAAGCTTACAAAGAAGGTGTAAGCAAGGAGGAGCATTATTATGGCATCAAATATTAGCACTGAAAGTAAAAAAGCTATCGCATTAACAAGCGATATAGATAAAGAAACTTATAATACAAGTAAACAAATATGGATTATATATCCAGATTTATTTCAAAAAATTAACGAAAAGATAGATGGAAAATCTGGAAATCAACGTACATTACTACTGTATCTTATTTTTCAACAACAGAATGGAACATTTAGGCCAGCAGAAGAAACTATTTGTAGATACTGTGCTATGCCACATGCCCGCTATAATGAAGCGCGAAAAGCATTAAATGAAAAGGGGTATATTACTTATATTCCTAATGAAAAAATTCAAATTAATTATAAAAATATTATGGAATAACCAGTACGTTGAACGTACTGTACGGTGAACGTACACATTTTTATAATAAAATTAAAGGTGTACGTTGAACGTACACCTGTACGGTGAACGTACAAAAATATTAGAGAAAAGTGTACGTTGAGCGTACAAAAAATAAACGTTCACCGTACACATAACATATAATAACAAAATAAATATAAACAATATAATGCGGCGCATGCCCTTGCTGGCGCAAGGGCCGCCGCGGAATGGAGGAAATAAAAATGCTAACCCATGTAACTGAACCTACCAATATCAAGACCAAGCTAATCAAGAAATCCGACTATTATGAATGCCCCGAATGCCTTATTCACTTCGCGGCGGCGCCTAAATTTTGTTGGTTCTGCGGCGCCAAGTTTACTAATCTTTCCGAATGCACTGAGGTATTCCCGCGCGAGGAGGCAGATAAATGACAATTGGCTGTACTATCGCAACGACTTGTTTGTTTAGTTTTATACTTTTTCTTCTCGTATGGCTCCCCTGGTACTTCGACCTTGACACCTATACAAACTCGGGCACGGATGTAATTTGGATAACCAAAAACCGCGAACTTAATTGGTTCTTTACACACTTCCTGCTACCACATGCCGTTATGTACGAAAACCTGTGCGACCGCATCAATGGTAACGGATTGGCGTTACTGCTCCTTCTTTTGTCTCTAGTAACGCTACCCACTACCCTTATTATGTCTCTAATTGGTTTCTCTGTTTTACTAGTTCGTTACCTGTGGCGAACCTTTTGCCGCGCCTTCGCGCGAAAGGAGGAAGATGAATGGACTATGTAACACGCAGTGTAATGCTTAATGTGATATGGCATTACTGTCCTAATAAATTTGGTTTTGACGATGCTTTCGAGCAAACTACTATATTTTTTCTCTCAGAGATAATGAATTGTATTATCAATCATATACCATTTGATAGGTCCACCTATGATGAAACAGTTGACTTCCTTGATGGGAATGGTTTTAAAGTAGAAGGAAACGAAACTAATGGATATGTTATTACACTTGCATGAGGAAATACCGCAATGACTTATTTAACTCGTCCACTATTACTTAATTATCTTAAACGCCACTGTCTCACTACTGTAGGTTTTGATGAGGCTTTTGCGCGCGCAGACACGACAATTCTTAATAATCTCTTTTATATGATAGAAGAACACAGGCCAATACTTACTCCTTATGAGGAGTATATTGACTTTCTCGATGGCAATGGCTTCTCTGTAAAAAAATTCATGGATAATTTGTATATATTACAATATTTATACAAAGAGGAACCACAATGAGCTTAAAAGATTGGAAATCAGAATACCTAACTGTGCTTAAACTATATATTCCAAACACTACTGGTTTTGATGAAGCATTTTCTAACATATCATCAGACTATTTACTAGCACTTGTTAATCTAATTATACATCCAGAAATGCATAAAGGTATATTCTTTAATCCATATGATGAAGTAGCAGATTTTTTAGATGGTAATGGCTTCAAAGTCGAAGGTAGCGAAAAATATGGTTACACAATCACACTTTTAAAAACTTGACATACTTCCAAATTTATGCTATACTATTTATATAAAGGAGATGAATTACAAATGGCATCAGAACAACAACTTACAATTGATGAAATTCGCGCAGATAATGCATATCAGGATGGCATGAAAGACTCTATCAAAGCCCTTCATGATATATATATTTTAGGAGACGACAAGCGTGAATTTCTATTTGGCAGTAAAAATTTTCTAACCATTATCGGTAGATATACTCCTAAAGAAATGATAGACATTTTAAACAAAAAAGAACAACTATTGGCGCAACAAGTTCTATTAGGAGATGTAATAGAAGGCCCGCTTTCTTGTTGTTATCTAATAACTTATGTATATAAGGATAAAATCCATTTTGATTGTATCTCTCTTGATGACAATACCTATGGACATGCTATAGAAGCTACATCACTAAAAGAACTAAAGGCCAAGCGCAAGGAAGAACGACGCACTAATTATTTTGTAATTAAAGGGAGTGAAATTTAATGAATATGCCGCATACTATCGAGGAACTCGCGCAGATGCTTGCTGAGCGGGACGGTATTAGTTATGAGGAAGAGCTTGCCGCAATTCACTTCGCGGCCGCAGAGATGGAACAGGCTTTTTATGAAGGGGATTTGTCCCTTGCCGAGGACATTCTAAGAAGCGACCTTGGCCTTGAGCCCGATTATCTTGATTTGTTTATCTACTAAGTAAAGGAGTATATTGTAATGGATAAAACCTCACTGGGCGACCGCATGAAAGCCTATGAAAACATCGAGCGGAGATACTTTACTCGGCGCGAGCCCCTCATTATTCGACTGGACGGAGTGCATTTCCATAGCTTTACCAAAGGATTCGATCGCCCATTCGACATAAGCTTTCTTACTTGTATGCGTAATACGATGCTGCGCCTATGCGAAAATATTATGGGCGCCAAGCTTGCTTACACGCAATCTGATGAAATCACTATCCTTGTCACTGACGATGATACCCTTGAAACCGATGCTTGGTTTGGGAAGAATCTACAGAAAATTGTAAGCGTTTCCGCCGCAATGGCTACCAACTTTTTCCACAACGAAATGATGGAAATAGTATACGGAGGTCCGGCTTCTCAGGGTCTGAATCATGCCTATGACGAAGAGCGTCTTGCTATTTTTGATGCGCGCACTTTTATTGTGCCGCGTGAGGAAGTTCTTAACGTTTTTGAATGGCGCCAGCAGGACTGCACGCGCAATTCTATCCAGTCTGTAGGCCAAGCTTATTTTTCTCATAAAGAACTCGATCATAAATCTTGTAACGATATTCAGAATATGCTTTTTACGCAAATAAGTATTAATTGGAATAATTATCCACTGAGTCTCAAACGTGGCGTTTGTGCAAAACAAGAACCAACTCTAGTTAATGGAGATGTGTATCGTATGAAATGGAAACTGGACGAGAATATTCCAATTTTCCATGAACATCCAGACTATATCAATGATATTGTATATCATAAGGAGAAATAATAATGACTACTAATTACATTATTGACCCATCCGTTTTTTATTGGATTCACGCTCTTAGCGATTTAAAAACGCTATCAATCGTGCTAACTGTTTTCTTGATAATCGGCGCAGCTGTTGCAGTTTGCTGTTGGATTTATAATTATTTTGAATTTGTAGACTGTGAACTTAATAGATATAAGCGCTATTACATGCTTAGTCGGCGTCTAACCTTTATACTAGGAATCCCAGGCTTTCTATGCCTTCTTGCCGCAATCTTCCTCCCTGATGTACAGACAAGTATTGAAATGCTTGTCGCGCGAACAGCCACATATGATAATGTAAGTTGGACGGTTGAGCAAGTCAAGGAAGTTATTGACTACATCGTCAAGGCGCTACAATGACTAAGTTTATAATAGATACATATAATAAATATGATGCAATCGACAAGGCGAATTCTCGTCTTGTCTTTTTGCATAATGATTAGTGGTGGGCAATTAAGGAGTTTTAGTATGAAAATGGCTAGTTACAGCGGCCGATCGGCTTAGAAGAACCTGATAATATTAATGAGCAATTCTTTCTTTACGATACATACTCTGATGCCTATAATTTTGTGAAAAAAATTCGTAGTATTGGATAAAACAGATAAGTTTCCTTTAATTTCTATTACATATTACATGAAGTAAGATTATATCAAGGAGGAATGGCCATGGCAAATAAATTACCACCTGCGCCTAAAGCTACACATGAGCTTAAGCAAATCTATCCATGGGATGAACATAGTTTGCAATGGCTTTTCGCGCAGCTTCGTCGCGTTGGATATGCGGGTGACTACGATGACTTTAAACAAGCATATGAAGATATGGTGCCACTTATTGAAGGATACGATGGGCCATACCATATTACGCCACGTCTTGGCCTTGAGCAAGTATTAGATACAAAGAATCGTATGCTCGGTGCGAATATCGTTATTGACCCAATTCCTACTGATATAATTCAGACTGACTTGCCGCCGTATTCAGGTAACTACAATGTTACACCTATGGCTAACGTAGATCAAATTTTACGCACGCGCGGCACTGTTATGGAAGACAATGTAACTATTGAACAAATCCCATATTATGAAACAACTAACGATGCGGGTGGATACACCGTCGTAATAGGATAAAGGAGGAACTTTAAATGGCGAATTTATACAAAAATAAAATTATATATGGCGGCGATGTCCTTATCGACTTAACATAGGACGATGTAACCGCCGCAGATGTAACTTCTGGTAAAAAATTTCATTTACCTTCTGGCGCGACAGCAACAGGCACTAATACCTATGATGCTGATACTTCCGATGCGACTGCGGTTGCTGCGGAAATTCTTAATAGTAAAACCGCATATAAGAATGGCGAAAAAATAACAGGTACTATGCCTAATAGGGGCGCAGTTGCTGGCACTATATCTACTGTCGCGGGCGAATATACTGTGCCGCAAGGTTACCACGATGGTAGCGGCAAGGTTGCTATTGCGGCGACAGAGTAGGCAAAACTTGTAGCCGCAAATATTCGTGAAGGTATTACTGTATTAGGAGTCACTGGTACTATGAGCGGCAGTGAAGGCATGAAAGCGACCGCTGCGTCTGTTACTCCATATACTACAGCACAAACAATTACGCCTTCGAGTTTAGGTGATTTTAATAGCATAAGTCAAATCAATGTTGCCGCAATTGCTTATACAGAAAGTGACAATGCGGCGGGTGGCGTTACAGTTACAATTGGTACTGTTGCGCCCGCGTGAGGTGGTGAAACGTAATGGCAAATAATCCTTATATAAATAAAATAAATTATGGGGATTAGACCTTAATTGATTTGACTGCGGATACAGTAGCGGCAGGCGCATTATTGAGTGGGTATACCGCACATAACGCTTCCGGCGCGATAATTACTGGTGCTATTTAGGCAAAAACATAGAATGATGTGACTATTGAGGGAACCGAAGTTAATGTAATAGCGGGATATTATCCAGCTGTTAATAAAAATATAGATGGGATATAGTTAACTGTCCCAGAAAGTAATACACATGATTTTTATATTGATTTTCCTGATACTATCGCACCCGCATCTGCTAGTGATTGGTCGCGCATTGTTTTTAGTGTAGATGATGAGGGGAATTCAACGGTAACGGACAGTTAGATGAATTTAATCGCGGCTGAGGAGGTATCTTTTTAATGAGTAATATGTATGTTTTATAGGAATCAACCCTACAAGGATTGGGAAATGCTATGCGTAAGCATTTTGATACAACAGATACCTTTACGCCGTTGGAAATGATTGAAAAATTAAATATAAAAGAAACTGGCTCAGTTAATATACAAATGAATAATAATTCACATATTAATCCAGTTACTGGAAAATGGGAGCGTCCTGAAACTTGGCCAGATATAGATGCTCTCGCTGCGGAATGCAATGGAGAAGAAGACTGTCTGTATCTTACATATGATTTAACTGTTCATCCAGATTATCATTGGATTGGAATATATGTAAATATGTCGGAAGGAGATACTTGGTATTTAGATAGATATGATGAGGGTGAATTTACTCATACACATCTATCTGCGTCAAAAAATAATAGAATAAGATATGATTTAACAAATGAACCTGATAATAGTACAGTATAGGTTTGGCGGTTGACTTCTAACGGGCATATTAGCTGGTTTGGTTATGTACCAAACAGTACTGTAGAAGCAGAAAACTTTGCTAATAACTCATAGCCTTGCGTTGACCGTGCGGGAATATTACCTTGGTGTGTACAGTTAGGCCCTGCTAGTGGCCTTAGTTATACAAGCCCAAGTAGTTATATCGGCGCAACATTATGGCTAGAACATGACGCTTTAACATTTGGAACAAAAGCAAGCGTTACTAGTTTACGCAATTTTTGGTATGATGCGAGACGACTAGCCGTAATAGATACAAGTAATTGGAATACAAGTGGCTGGGCAGTTACAAGTTTAAATAATACATGGGTACATTGTTATTCTTTAATAGATTTGGAATTAAATAATTTAGATACAAGTCATTGGGAAGTAAATAATATGGTGAGCGCATGGAATGAATGCTTTTCACTACGACAATTGGATTTGAGTAAATGGGACACAAGTAAGTGGTCTGTAGCAAATCTCGGGTCTACTTGGTATCGTTGTTATAGCTTACAAGAATTAGATATTAGTACTTGGGATACTTCGAATTGGGCGGTTACAACGATACAGGACTGCTGGTAGCAATGCGAGTCTTTAGAAAAGCTAGATTTAAATAATTGGGATACTTCCAATTGGCGAGTATCATCATTACAGAATACTTGGGGTTACTGTTACAGTTTAAAAAAATTAAATATAGATGACTGGGATGTTAGTAATTGGCCGATAACTTCTCTATAGTAGGCTTGGACCAATTGCCGATCATTAAAACAATTAAATTTAAATAAATGGGATACTTAGAATTGGGAATTAACATCTTTATCAAATACTTGGGACGGATGTAATGGATTAGAACAATTAAATATTAATGAATGGGACACTAGTAATTGGTCATTAACCACTTTAAGTTCTACTTGGAGATATTGTTATAGTTTATAGAAGTTAAATTTAAATGATTGGGATACTAATAATTGGATATTAACATCATTATACTACACTTGGGATTCTTGTTATTCATTACAAGAATTAAATATTAATGCATGGGATACACAAAATTGGGAAATACATGATATGCGTCATATAATTAGTAATTGTTATAATTTAAAAATCTTTGATATTGAAGACTGGGATACAACAAATTGGAGCAATATTAATTTTCAAGGCGTTTTCGATGGCACATGGACACTATAGATTTGTCGGCTTCCATTGGGGCTTCCAGTAACTTCTAACTTTTCATATCCTAACAACATAGCGTTAATATATTATTCAGGATATGGTATTAATGCTAATCATAACCTTTCGAGTACCAAACTAACTGCCGACTCTATTAGGTCTATCTTCAATCGTCTACCAACTATCTCTAACTCACTAACAATTACTCTCGGCGCAGAAAATCTTCTCAAAGTAACCGCCGAAGATATCGCAGTCGCAACTAACAAAGGCTGGACAGTAGCATAAGGAAGGTGATTTAAATGGCAGACATAAATTTTGGCGTAAACCTAGTTCCTAAGAGCGATAGCCTTTACACGCTAGGAACCGCAAATTACAAATGGAATATATTCGCTAATTCTATTAATGGCACAGCATTAACTAATGCCTTCCTTCCGTCAGTTACTTCTGACAATAATGGACAAATTCTAAAGGTTGATAATGGCGTCTGGACTGTTGGCGAAGCGCCGACTTCTCTACCGCCTATTTCAATCTTAAATAACAATAGCGTTCTATAGGTACAAAATGGAGATTGGGCCGTTTTGCCGCTAGCTGTAATGTCGGGCGCGGACAGTTCAACAGATGGAACATCTGGCTTAGTACCCGCGCCTACCACTGCGGATGTAAATAAGTTCTTATCGGGCGATGGCACTTGGAAATCAGGTGGATTACCTATGGTTATATTAAAATATGGCTCTTCTACTTGGGATGATTTTATGGCAGCTTACAATAATAATGTAATAGTATATTGTCGTGCTTCTTCTAATTCTAATCCTGCGAGCGGCAACTAGCTAAGAATGGCTTTTATGGCATATGTAAATGATGAAACTAATCCTACAGAAGTAGAGTTTCAATACTATCGTTCAGTATCTAGTCATAGCGCAACATAGATGGGTGACTAGGTATTTGTATATAAATTAAATAAAAATAGTGGGTGGTCTGTCACCACTCGTGAAGCAAGTCTAAAACAAATAGTTGCGGGAACGGGTATAAGCGTATCCTGGTCTAGTAACAAAGCAACTATTAGTTTAGCATAATTTGAGGTGATAAAATGCGAAATGTATATTTTATAAGCCAAGCTTACCACAATAAAACCAATGATACTTGGACAAAAGGTATGGTAGTTAAGAGTGACCCCGAAAAAGATAATGAGGCAGAAGCCCTACAAGTGTATCACTCATATCTTGGCGCATATGCCTATGGCCACGCGCCGGAAATTGATTTTGTATATTGTTGCTTAACCGCAGCAGATAATATACGTGAGCCATTAGAAGAGCGCTGGGAAGCTCCAGTTACCTAAAAGAAGGTAAAACACAATGGAAAACAAATTCTTTCTACATCATATTCGTAAAAACGGACTTCAGCAAGAATATAAACATATTTATTAATGAGGTGATTAAATGCACATTTTATCAAAAATAGGTAACCGAGATAATGTGGTTACTTATGAACATATATGTGATACTGTTGCTGATATGCCAGCAATAGAATCACACTATATAACTCTAGGCTCTGTCTGTCTAGTACTTGGCGGCGAAAGTGGCATGTAGGTTTACATGGCAGATTCATAGAAATAGTGGCATAATATTATGACTGCCGTAAGTGAAGCAGGACAAAGTACCTCGGGTCTTACACTGCATATTTGTACTCCCGAAGAAATTAACGAAGGCGTGCCCGCAATTGAATAGCCGCTTGAATCTACATTATATCTTGTGCCTTCGGGTGAAGAAACTGGTAACTTATATAAAGAATATGTATATGTAAATGATAATTGGGAACTATTTGGCAGCGCCGATATTGACCTCAGCGGCTACGCACCAATTGCGAATCCTGTCTTCACTGGAAGTATTAGTATGGGAAGAAAATCAAATACTACCGTTGGACAAGATAGTGTTACTATTGGAATGAATACTACTGCTTCTGCATATAAATCAATTGCAACAGGAAGCGGGACGATTGCGAGTTATATGTATGCTCATGCTGAAGGTATGAATACCACTGCAAATAACACAGCGACTCATGCGGAAGGAATAGGTAATCTTAGTGGAACTTTTACTTATAATCATCAAACTTATACTGGTACCGGCGCGTATGGCACCTTCTCCCATGCAGAAGGCCAAAATACATGGGCAATGAGCCATGTCGCTCATGCTGAAGGTATGGATACTAAAGCTTGCGGAACTGCATCGCACTCAGAAGGATAGAACACTTAGGCAAAAGGATATTTTTCTCACGCAGAAGGATTTAACACCACTACTGAAGGAACAGCAGCACATGCAGAAGGAAATTCTACTATCGCGCGCGGTAACTATTCTCATGCTAGTGGTGATAATACAATTGCTCAAGGCGCATATGAAACTGTAGTTGGGCGTTATAACTTAGTTACTACTTTTTCGGATTGGAGAGCCAATAACGAATATAAAGTTGGTGCTTTAATTACAAGACACGAAAATAATATTGACGTGATTTATCGCTGTAAAACCGAACACACCAGTGGATCTTCTTTTGATTCAAGTAAATGGGAACTTGGAGGAAAATACCTATTTGTAGTTGGTACAGGAACAAGTGAGTATGACCGCAATAATGCTTTTACTGTAAAATATGATGGTAGTATCGAGCAGGGTAAATATGCTACTGCTTCTAATAGTTTCTCTCATGCTCAAGGCTATTCAACATAGGCAAATGCGATATATTCACATGCTGAAGGCAATACTTCACGGGCGAATGGTGATTTTTCACACGCAGAGGGTAATGTAACTATTACGAGTGGTACGGGGTCACATTCGGAAGGTAATGGTACAACTGCAATAGGGTCATACTCACATGCCGAAGGTGATAATACAACTGCATCAGGAGTATACTCACATGCAGAAGGGACAGGTTATAAAAATTATTCAATTACATATAAAGACGTAACTTATTCTAATACTGGCGCCCATGGTTAGAGTTCACATACAGAAGGTTACGGAACCTGGGCAATTGCTCCACACTCTCATGCGGAAGGATCTTCTGTTGTGGCAGGAAATTCATACGCTCATGCTGAAGGTGATAGTCTTTCTATTAAAACTGTTAATGGAATTACATACCCCGCCGCAGGAGCATATGGAATAAGCTCTCATAGTGAAGGAAGAAACACTCTAGCAATTGCTAATTATTCACATACAGAAGGTCAAGCAACAGTAGCTTCAAGTGCTGGTGCGCATGCAGAAGGTGAAAGTACTACCGCATCTGGCTCTGCTGCACATGCAGAAGGAAGTTATACAACTGCATCTGGACAACAGTCGCACGCTGAAGGCTATTACTCTGTTGCTTCTAATAGTTACGCGCATGCGGAAGGGTATAGTGCAGAAGCCTCAGGATATAGTTCACATGCTGAAGGATATGATGCCAAAACCGCTGGAAGTTATGCACATGCCGAAGGATAGGGAAGTGGATCAGCTGCAATAACATGGGGTAACTCTTCTTATTCTGGTTCGGGCGCATATGGAACGGCATCACACTCTGAGGGAATATCAACCTGGGCAATGGGTTCATCGTCACATGCAGAAGGTTCATATACAAAAGCGTTTGCGGAAAATGCACATGCGGAAGGCACCTCTTCAACTGCCTCATCCAATGCTTCACATGCTGAAGGAATACAAACAGCCGCATCTGGACGCGCGAGCCATGCAGAAGGACAAAGTACTATTGCACAAGGGCTATGTTCACATGCAGAAGGCGAAAACACCAGAGCGGTTGGATCTTATTCGCATAGTGCAGGTACAGATACCATTGCTATGCATGACTATTCTCATGCCTGCGGTCAATCTACTGTTGCTTATGGTCATAATACGTTTGTTATTGGTAAATATAATATATCGTATGATTCTATTTCAGAATATGCTGCTGGCACAGAATATGCAGTAGGAGATTTAATTAAAATTACAACAGGTGATACATATATAATTTATAGATGTATCACCGCGCATACTAGTGCAGAAACTTATACTCAAGATAGAGATAATTGGGAAGAACCCCATGCCTTTGTAATAGGTAACGGAAGTTCTCAAACTCGTTCCAATGCATTTACAGTTAATTGGGATGGCAGTGTAGAAATGGGGCCAGTATTAAAAGTTGGTAATACTACCATAACTGAATCTCAATTATAGCAATTACTTGCTTTATTAAATACCTAATGGAGGTAATTTAAATGGAAAACAAATTCTTTCTCCATCGTATTCGTAAAGATGGAGACGCTTATAATACAGGAATCGAAGTACATGATACTCTCGACTCCGCAATTTAGTCCTTTCATGCACAAATGAAAATGGCCTATAACAATCCAAGCTACCCTAACATGACTTTCGTATCATGTATGGTAACAGATGAGCAAGACCAAGTAGTAGGCAAATACAATGAAACTTGGTCTAAAGCAAATATATCTGATTTCTTTGTTCATTCTATTCGTCATGATGGAGACACTTATACAAAAGGAATTGAAGTACAGCCTTGGTATGGCGCGGCTTGCCGCTCTTTCCATACTCAACTTGAATTTGGCTATAATAATTCCAAATTCCCAAACGTCACATTCGTTGCTAGTAAAATTACTGGCGGCAGCGGCATTATACATAAAACAGAATCGTGGACAAAAGAATAACATATGGCGGCAGAAATGCCGCCTCTTTTTTTATTTGACTTTTATCTAAATTTATAATATAATATGTATATAGAAAGGAGTAGATTATGAATACAACAACTCTTCATGCTTTTACAAGTCTAAGTGATTGGCAATGGCACAAAATGGACCCTCAAGAAATAGATATGTATGTGCGACAAGATTTGGCGCAACAGCTTGTTGATTTTATTATGGATGAGGATTTGATTAAGATAGATATGGATAGAGATTTATCTACTAATACCATTACTATGCAAACACAGCTTAAAATTATTCAGGAGTAATAATATTGGACGGTGAAAATTAGAATGTTTACTGGCGACGAAATTTTTGGAACTCGTAATAAAGATGGATCATGGGACTTAGAAATAACAGGCATGGAATATAATTCAGATGGCAGCTCACAAGAGCGAAAACTTACTATAAAAGGTGCAAGTGTTGAGGTAGAAATGTCAGCACATGAACCACCGAATGTTAAGATAATGACAGATGATACTATTCATATTGTAGAGCGGCCTATCTTTCACTAACATAAGGAGGGCGCAATGGAACAAGCAAACGATACCATATATATAAATGCAAACGATATATCAACGTTACCACAAACATCATTATGGCCATCTATGACATTAAATTCAAACGCATGTACTATTATGCGTAATCCGTGGGAAGATAAATTAAAAGAATATTGTAGCTCTACTGATAAGCATTTGGATGAACTAGAAGAAGATATTGAATTCTTAGATAATATGCGTAAGGACACGAATGGTTAGCTAGCCTTTCATAATGATAAGATTGGCGAGCTTGAGGCTAAAATAAAATCGCTTCAAAATGAGAATGTTCTATTACGTTCCGATTTAGACAATTTATATAATCAAATTTATATGTTGCAGCAGAAACTTGACAACCAATAAAAATTATAGTATAATAAAAGAAAAAAGGAGATAAAAAATGAACGGTATTAAGATGTCAGATTGTCGGTTTTACACAGACGAGGGAGCGCGGACTGTTGTATGCGTTATTGCGGGTGAAGAAGTGGAGGATATACTAATTGGTTTTATTAGTGAAAACTTCGATTTCAATGATATCTGCATAGATTGGGCCCTTAAGCCGCGTTTTTACAAACAGCTAAAGATGCCTAAGTCTTTTATGGGCAAGGCAGTTTGCTCAGAAGACGATGAGTGGGACGAGGAGGCCGGTAAGCTTCTGGCTTTTAAGCGTGCGAAGACTAAGTTTTACAATAGTTTCTTCAAGCGTGCAAACATCCTAATGCGGGCGCTTGACAGCCGTCTAGATGATATGGTAGAAGCGTTCGGGCAGTTGGGGCTTAAGATTGAGAATAATATGAATGCTATTGATAAGCAGCTTGATGATAAGAATCTTATTATTCCGCTACCTGATGATAATGGTTAAAAAAATAAAGGGCGAGACTCAAAGTCTCGCCATTATTTTTTGTATTAGACCGCGTATTATATGTAATATTGCGGAACGACTCAAAGATATTTTTGCGCCCGGATAATAAAAACCTAGTATTTCTTTGTACGTTTTTCCGGCCCGTGCTGCGGCAATAGCGCCTTTCTAACTCATTCCTACTCCATGACCACTTTTCGCGCTAGAGTCCCACGGATCTGGCTGCGCGATTAGGTATGGTTTCTTAGTGCCCCATACTTCTTCACTGGAGTAAGTGTAGCCACCATTTGCTTCGCAATAATTGGCGCTAATAACATTGCCATTATAAGTAAGTACCTATCCCTTAGTTTCCCATGCAGCTTTCGCGCAAGTAGCATATCCAATTCTATTTGCTCTATAGGCTTGCGCAGTTGAACTACTATCAGATATTACTTTTCCCGAAAGTACCCCTCTCGCGATTGCAAAACTTCTCGCCGCAACAGCCTAAGCTTTGCAAGTCTCAAGCGGTGCATTGCCAACTTCAGAAGCGACAACGCAAGTTACGTAATCCTCAAGGTCAACATCCACAATGGTATTTTTCGCGCACCCATAATACTCCATATTAGTTTTGGTCGTAATTTTAACTTTCATATATATCACCTCCAACTATAAGTATTTGACTTATAGCAAAATTGTGCTATAATATTCTTATAGAAAGGAAGTAATTTAAATGAGTTTAACTTATCAAGAAATAGTTGAAAAGATTAAAAGTAAAGACGGCGTATCTTCAGCAGAAATTACAACTGAACAAATACTTATGTTATTCCATGACAGATATCTTAAAACTATAGAATGGGAACATAATCTATATGAATTTAATTTAATTCCAATTGAAAATGAAAAATATTATAAATATTGGGTATATGATAACTTTCATAGCACACATGCGCTTGAACAAATAGTTAAAATGTCTCTTGAGGGCAAGTCAGTGTATCTTTTAATTCAAGATGAAGGTTTTGAGGTTAAAACAGAAGTATTGGAGACAGAAAAATGAACGAACGTTATTTTAAGTTTGCGCGCGAAGCCGCGAAAGAATCTACATATCATGGTTCTCATAACTTTTCTCCTGCGATCGGAGCGGTTTGCGTATACAAGGGCAGTATTGTAGCAAGCGCCTGTAATTCTAATAAAACTTCGCCGCTTCAGGCTAAATATAACGTATACAGATATAGCGGCAATAACACATTGCCCAAGGCTCATGCCGAAACAATTCTTTTGCAGAGATTGCGGTGGAAATTTGGCGACTCATTACAGTGGAATAAGGTACATATCTATCTGTATCGCGAATATGCCGATGGTTCGCTGGCGCCGTCTCGGCCCTGTCCCTCGTGCATGGCTATGCTGCGCGAATATGGCATCACTAAGATTTCTTATACTACCGAGGATGGATATGCTACAGAGCATCTAAAATAATTTTAACCTTCGTAATAAAAACCTAAATATTATTTTTACCTTATCCTCTCTATTATGAGGAAAAATGTTTCGGCGCCATCAAATGATGGCGCTATTTTAATTTTGAGAAAAAGGAGGTAAAATGAATGGCTTAGAACTTATAGTTATATGATCGCAATAATTGGACAGACGGAATGCCAATTACAGCTACACGTATGAATACTATAGAAGAAGGTGTATCTATAAATCGTGCAGCTTTAATGACAATAGATGGCGATGTAGACGTCATGAAGGACCAAATTAATTAGCGTCCAACAACTGCAGGTATGCAGGCATATGTAGATTAGCAAGTTGGTTATGGCACGCAGGCATATAGAGAAGTCGTAGACGCGCATGACGGCGATGTATATTCTTCTCTTACCGACAGATTTATCACAGATGAAACCAACATTGCTGCTATCAAGGATATGCTAGGAACTAAAACTAATCCTGTTACAGAGGAATCTGAACCAGCATATTCTGGCACCAGCACTGTATACAATGCCGTCGATGCTGTAACAACAACTGCGAATCTTGTAAATGCAGAAGTGCGAAATGCAAGAGTTGATAGCGTTGCTAATAAAAACTATGATTCTTTATATTTACACCTAAGAAACATAGATATTAGTATTAATAACGCGCAAGCAGACATTCTAACTATTGAAAATGCAGCAGGTGAAAATCAAACATTAGCTTCTCGTATGGCATAGTTAACACAATTGCAAGATGAAGTAGACGCAGCACGTCGTGCAGTGGCAGAAGGCGAAGATCCGGATACATTAGCAAAACGATTTGCATCTATTGATTCTCAGATTCAAGCAATACAAAACGATATTAATAGTTTGAGCAGTAATAAAGTAAATATTAGTGATATTGTTAATAATTTAACTAGCAATAACACTAATAAGCCACTAAGCGCCAATATGGGTAAAGCTTTACGTGATTTAGTTGGCGGAGTTTATGATGAAAACAATACTGTTACTGATGCTATTGACGCCGCAGAAGCAAGCGCGAAAGCGTATACAGATGAGAAAAATACTTATTATAATGTTGCAGAAATTAATGCGGCACATCGTAATCTAGGCATAGACCCAGAGACGGAAGAAGTAATAGTTGATTCTCTCAATAAGCGGTTCCGTGATGCTGAAGAAGATATTACTGCACTTCAAACTGAGGTTACTACGGCGCATGCAGACAACGCAAGTTTAAATACTCGCTTAACTACTCTTGAATCTGATGCGACGGCGATTGCGGCAGACCTGCACACAATTGCAACTGAGCTAGCAATGCTAGATGATTAGGATGCAATTAAAGATACCAATACTAAGATTGATAACTTAGAAGCCGATATTCAAAGTTTTGCGCGCGAACTAGCTATGGCGCGTGATGAAAATGGGCGTTTGGTTGAGACAAGTACACGCGTTGATACATTAGAAACGCAAGCTTCTAATATGGCAAATGCAATTTCTCATGCGGCCGAAGGTAATGACCCAGGTGGCCTAACTGAGCGTATTGTTGCATTAGAAACTGAACCTAAGTCTGCCACAGAAGTTGTTGCTGAATTGCCGTAGACTGGAGATGCAACTAAAGACTATTTAGTTGGCCCAAATGAGGATGACAAATACTTCTATTATAAATGGATTGCAAATGAATGGCAACTGATTAGTGGTGATTCTGGCAGCGGAAGTTCTTCTGCGCTAATTGTTGCTGCATTACCAGAGCCTTCTGCGGCGGATGTAAATATTGATTACTATGTAGGCAATAGTACCGATGGTTATACACACTATCGTTTTATTGCGGCATCAGCAGATGAATCCGAAGGACATTTTATTAGAATTCTACCTAATAATTTAATTGGAGATATCTCTGTAGATCAATATGGCGGTCTTGTGGCTCATACAATTAATGATGATCAAACCAATTTATTAAGTAATTTTTATGCATTAAATGGTGTAACTTATACTCCTAATTATGATCCAAATGATGCTTCTGTATTAGTATCTCAGACGCTACAATTTACAGGCACCGACGGACAACAGCTCGATCCAATTGTTATAGTTGGTGGCGGTGGAGGTAGTGGCACTGTATATAGCGTTAATATTGAATCTTCTACTCCTGCATCTCGTAGTATTCCATCTAATAGTACTGATCCTGTAACAATTCAAGCTAAAGTAGTAATGAAACAAGGAAATGAATTATTAGGCTCTGGAGCAACTGCAGAAGGTTAGATTCAGTATCGTTAGTATGGAGCTTCTACTTGGTAGAATGGAGATCGTATTGAAGTAGATGCAGATGATCCGGCTATGCGTTATGTCATTCCTAACAATACGAATTTTACTGTAGATGTAACCAAATATCTAGTAGAAGATAAAACAATGCAAATTCGTCTAGCTATTACTGCTTATCCCGGTGGTGAAGGCACTGAAGTTATTCGTAATCAAACTTTTAGTATTTCTAAAGTTAATATTGCTATTGCTGCCGAGGCATTTGATTATGGTTCTGTTAAGAGTAGTAATTTCCAATTCAACTATCGTTGCTTTGGCTCAGGTATTGTAAAAACAGTTCATTTCTTAATTGATAATGAAGATGTAGTAACACCAGTTACAGTACCTGGGAACGTGCTTAGTTCTACAGTATTACCACAAAATATTCCAATGAATGGAAAAACAAATGGAATGCATACATTCTAGGTTTATTTTGTTACTAATACTGGTTTAGAATCTAATAGATTAAATTATTTCATACTATATAATACTGATGCTGAACGTCAAGCGCCTCTAATCGGTGCAGCCGCGGAAAATAGTAGTATAGTAGATGGTGATGAATTAGTAGTAAATTATTCTGTTAATACAATTGGTAGTGAAACAACTGATAGCGTAGAAATTGAATTATATACTATGGAAGACGGAACTAAAAAAGTTCATTCCACAACTCTATTAACGAATGTAGATAATAATAAATTAGCAAGTCCTCCTTATCGTACTTTCGATTATCCTAGTTTAAAGAAAGATAATCCAACAGATCCAGATCCAGACCCAATTACTGTATATGTTAAATTAACAGCAACTCATAATGGTTTGAGTGATTCTTAGACTATAGCTGTTCAAGTTCGTTATTTAAATACTACCTATAATTTACTGCCAGTAACAAATAACTTATTATTTAGTTATAGTGCTTATGGCCGTTCTAACAACAGCGCCAATAAAGATACATTTATTTATCCTTTTACCAGTGTTAGTGGCGAAACTATTAATTTTACTGGTACGTTTAATAATTTTAACTGGGCTACTGACGGATATGTTGATGGTGAAAGTCTTATTATTGGCGGCGGAGCTACTTTAAACATCAATGTTCCTATATTTAATAGTAAATTTAATGATATTAGCATTGAAGAAAATACTAGTATAGGAAAAATTACTACAAATGGTCGCACTATTGAAATTGATTATGAAGTACTCTCAACAACCAATTTAGGCGCGACAATCATTGATTGTATGACAACTGGTGCAAGTCCAAAAGGTTTCAGAGTCACTCCGCAGAACTGTTATTTATTAAATAGTGGTTCTAATATTGATATTGATGAAACAGGCTTTATTAAGAATGAAGAAAATGTGGCTGCTGCATATTTAAATCCGGGCATGCGCACACACTTAACTTTCGTCATTGAGCCCATGTCTACAGATGGTAGTGATCATCAATCAGTAAATATTTATGTTAATGGTGAATTTGCTAATGCATGCCCATATAATATAATTGGCAGTGATTTTGATAATAATGCTACGATTACAATTGGAAGCGATACATGCTTAATTAAGCTTTATAGTATTAAATTATATAATCGTGGCCTCACAGAAGCCCAAGTGTTGCATAATTATGAAGTTGCTCCTGTAGCAACTCGTGACAAACTTATTCGACTAGAAGAAAATGATATTTTAAATGATTAGGGCCTAGTAGATTATGAAAGAGCGCGCAGAAAATATACTTGTTTATTATTAACAGGTATGGGAACTGTAAATGGACATGCAGTACCAACTATGGCTCCATATAAGGGTTATCCTTCTGTTGTTGGGCGTGAAAAAGATAATGAAATAGTCGGTAAGACTGAATCTGGTTTATTATTAACTAAACCAACAACTGAAAATACTGATGGTTATACAGTTGAGTTTGATTTATAGGATAAACTTATTGATCCTAATAATCTATATGGCTATGCTAGTTCTAATAACGTACAAGGAACATCTTCTTAGAAATTCCCCGTAAAGAACTTAAAAGTATATTTAGCAAAGGGCGACGATAGTAATATAATGGTATTTGATGAAAATGAAACTATTTCTGTGAAATAGGTATATAAATATAGCATCAATACCGCCGCGGCAGCAGCATATACAAGTGTACATGGTAGTGAAACATCTTTACCAGACTATATTAAAGATTGCGGAGCTAATATTGCTACTATTGTAAAAAATCTAGAAGAAGTGCCCACACAAGCGGAAGTAGTAGATAAAATTGTAGAATACTTAAATAATGAAGATACCGATGTTGGAGCAGCTTACTCTACCTATAGCACTGGCGATGAGTTAATAATTCATCCAATTAAGGCATATAAAAAGAGTAAAAAGGTTAAATATGCTTTACGTGATAATGGTATCGGTGAAAGTACTTTATGCTGGAAAGCAGATTACATGTCTACTGATCATGCTAATACTTTTAATGCGAATATCGCTAATACTCTATATAGTGCAGATGATAGATTATCTGATCGTTGGACAGATTAGACTCAATTTACAGTTTATGGCATTAAATGCTTACTATTTCAGAAAAATGGTGATGGGCAACCTGAATTTGTTGGTGATGGCTGCTTAAATAATGATAAAGGCAATCATGCTACATTTGGTTTAGAGACACCTGGCGATACAGATGATAACACTATGTGCCAAAAGTGGGATTTCCGTAATAATACTGGTAGCTTATTATACTTTAAGCATGATGGTTTATTTGAAACTATTGACGGCAAACCGGCGATAGCTAGAGAATTAGAGTGTATTTATCCAGATGAAGGCGATTTAGCTGATATTGGAATCACTCCTAATTACAATCATTTTTAGATTCTATCTTCTTGGTTAGGCAATCGCGCGAATTACTGGTATGAAAGTGATTCCAACAAGAAAGCCGCGAAGAAAAAAATCTTTATTGATGAATTTAGAAACCATTTTAACTTTAATCATATTCTTATCTATTATCTATTTATGGAATATACTGCTTTATGCGATAACCGTGTAAAGAATATTCACATGAGAACTGATAATGCCGGAGAAGAAAGAATTAAGATTGCTAATAGTGATGAATATTATTTTGAAGGTAATAGCAATCCAAATTCTGGCCCTTGGACAATTGCTACTAACCTAGAAACTCGTACAATGCAAGAACCTATTATGGACGAAAATGGTGATTACCAATTTGATGAAAATGGTAATATGCAATTAGGTAATGTATCTCACGTATTCGTTAAAGATAGTATTATTAATAGCATTGACTGGGAGCAAGGTGAGGGACATTCTAATTTTGCCATTTGGGCGCCAGTACTCTACGACCTTGACTCTTGTTTTAGCGCGGATAACGTAGGATATCTAAAGATTCGTTATGATGCTGATTGGGATTATAGTCTATATAATAAATTGAAGTTTGCAGGCTATGACTCTATCTTATGGTTACAAGTAGAAGATTGTTTCCAAGATGATTTAAAAGCCACGGCTAAGAGACTATATAATCGTGTCGTTGGTCTAAATTATTCTACATTCTATCGTCAATAGATTACTGATAATTTGGCTTCTTTATGTCCTGCAATTACTAACTAGGATATGATTCTTAAATATGATAAACCTTGGACTGAAGGATTCTTAGATTATAGTAAAAATCCACCAGCACCAAGTACTGATGAATATAAATATCTACAACGCGGTACTCGTACCGGTCAAAAAGCTATTTTTATGAAACAGCGTTCTTTGTTCTTAGCTAGTAAATATGATGGAAATGAATTTACTCAAGATAAAATTACTTTCCGCGCAGGTACGCAAGTAAATCACGAAAATTCAATTCTAACTTTAACTGCTAATTAGAAATTATATCCTGGCGCATAGTTTGGTGATGTCAATGATACCACTAAAGTAACTCGTCGTGCAAATAAAGTATATGATTCTACATCAGGGGAATGGGTAGATATTAATGAAGAAGATTGGGTACCTGAATTTACACCATGTCAAATACAGCATTCTGGTAACATGAATAATACTGATGGTATTGAAATTTATGGCGCATCTGTATTAAACGATATTGGTGATATTTCTCGTTTCCATCCTTGGCAGGTAAAAGTTGGTAATGCAGTTAACTTAAAGAAATTAATCATTGGTTCTGCCACCTCAGGCTATTCCAATACATCTACAGATAAAATTAATGGACTAGATACTTGTGTATTATTGGAAGAAATTAATGTATGCAACCTAAAGAATTTAAGTTCATTGCAATTGAGTAATAATGGTTTTATCAAAAAGGTCTATGCAACTGGTAGTGGTTTAAGAACTCTTGCGCTACCACGCGGCGGCGTGCTTGATACAATTGCATACGGCGAAAATACTACTGATATTACAATTATTAATTAGAGTCGCTTAATTAACTTTAGCTATGAAAATTCTAGCACTAATAATTATGGAAATGTAACTCGTCTTTGGATTGAAAATACTCCTAATGTACCAGTACGTGAAATTATTACTGCAAGATTAACTTCTCGTTCTTCAGAGGATCAAGGTCTAAGGGCCGGTGGTTTACGTATTGTAGGTATTGATCTTGACTTAGGAGAAGATCAAAATTTCTTATAGTTAATTACAAGTGATTTAGTATTAGGAACTTATTTAACTGCACAAGGCGGACATGTCGAAGGTAATAATCAACCACCATATATTAGTGGTAAGATTCATATTAGTTCAATTAGAGCTTCTTTATTAGCAAAAGTAAATGAAATGTATCCAGATTTAATAGTATATAATACTATAGATGCAGAAGGAAAACCAAATAATAATGTTGAAACAGAATTTACTATTACATATCTAAATTATGATATGGACGAAGAACATCCTCTCTATGTTGATTATCGCTTAAGTAGTGAAAATGTAATTGACCCTGCCTATGATACAAATCCAATTACTAATACTTATTATATTGATATTCCAACTAAGCCTGAAGATGCACAGTATAAATATAAATTTGGTACTCCAGATAGTAATAGTCCACGTGGATTTAAGCGCTTTAGCGGCTGGGTAGTAAAGGGTACTACTACTAATCCTACTAGTAGCACTAAACCAAATGGTAATATTACTTATGTTGCTTATTTCCCAACTTTGGAAAAATAGCAATATACTGTTAGATGGCTTAGCGACCGCAATGGAACAGAATTGCGTAGTGTATCTGTTCAGTATAATGATGATTTATCTGCAGAGGCTTCTCCTATAGAATTAGGAACACTTACTCGCACAATGATTGATGGTAATATTAAAAAAGTTTTCTCTGGATGGAGTCGTCCATTAGGAAAAATTACTTCTAATGTTGATGTATACGCATTGTGGGAGACAAGTACTATTAATGATACTACACCATCTATTACTATGGAGACTCTTACTGCTGCAGATGTTTATGCTCTATCTTTAGTAGATAGCGCCCATAAAGCCGAATTGCTTGATGATAAATTAGGCACCCCAATTTTCATTAAAATGGGACAAGACTTTAATTATACTGAAGGCGTATAGATGGTTAATTTACTTGGTAATAGCGATGAAATTCTGTTAGATGGTACTATTGATACAGTACATGTTTATAATGATATTAAACCGTTAGCTATAAATTCTGACTGGACTATTGCTATTGACTATAAATTACTAATGGATAGCGCACAATCCTTTAATGATGGCTTAGAATTTGTATTAGCATCTTGCTATCAAAATGCGAATTCTTCTATTCAAGGATTTAAGATTTCATTAGTACATAGCGAAACCTCTTCTCAACATGCAATATAGGTTACTTGGGGTACCGCGTCTACCACCATTGATTATGCGCTTACTTCTACTACAGATGATTAGTACTTTACATCATATAGAAATGTTGTTGTCCTTAGTCATAATTCTAATCTACCAAATGCATTACGTGTCTCATATGTTCTTCCAAATACAGCAAATAGCCGAGCTCCAATTAATGCTAATTTTGGCTTATATGTCAATAATGAGCGTTTAACTTGGAATAGTAATGTACCTATTTCAGCACCATTAATTATTGGCGGCAACTACGCAGGAACTACTACGACTATCGAAGAGCAAAGCTATTCTCGTCGTCCCGCATAGGGTGTTGTATATTGGGCCAAATTCTGGGATACAGATTTAGGCGAAGCCAATTGCACTAAATTAGCAAGTTGGATACATGAAACAGTACCATTCTTACTAAGCGGTTATAATAACGGTAGTACAGGTTCAACAGAACAAATTTATACTAGTAGCGCGCTTTCATTCGTTGCTGCACAAGGTATGGGAGATAGATATTTTTACGCTCGCCAGGCAGGAACTCCGGATGACAATAACATGTATGGCTGGCATATGTCAGTTATGCGCTAGATTTGTAATAACTTAATTTATGCAGGAATGCCAGAAAATTATAAATCAATCATTCGTTCTACACCTGTTAATTTCAATAGACGTAGCAGTGAAACAGGACAAACAATTTATGAGCCTGTAAATGATTATCTGTTCTTACCTGCTTATCGTGAGGTAGAGGAGGGCACAGTTAGTGGTACTTCTGAAGTAAATAGCCGTTGGTTAAATCCATGGCATTGGATGGCCCCAGCGAATTTAACAGTATTACAAGCATCTACTGGTTCAGAAGATATACTAGAGTCTAAAGCTGCCTCATCTATCGCATTTTTTCGTTATCGTTTCTCTGGTATGTATATATCTGAAAACAACCGTATCTTTAATACAAAGTCTGACCCTGCTGCTCAAATTGGATTACGGTATCGTGCAAGTGATGGCACAACTACCGCTGTTACAATTTAGCCCGGAGATGTATGGGTTAATCTATAGACTTCAACTGCTTTCATTTATATCTCAAATGAAGATATATCACGCGGAGTAACTTATGATCTACTTACTACGGGTGGAGCTTGGAAACGCGCGAAAGTATGGCAATTAAGAACATACAATATGACCGTTCCTACTCCAACTATTAATGAAAACTTCTTTATGCATGTAGATTATAATGGAGCGATTAACACTAATCCAACCGTCAGCACTCTTGATTCAGAAGGACGTCTATTATGTCCAGAATTTACAGTCTAATAACGAGGGAGGGCTTCAGCCCTCCCTCTCTTTGGAGGGAAGATAAATGAAATATTATAAGATAATTATTGATAAGACCTTTATTGGTGCTGTTTATTCTGGATAGTTTGTTGTCGAGAATACCAAAAATCATAAGTTATACTTTTGTACCGAAGAAAAAGGGCAATATGTAAATTATAATGGTATTCTATACAGAGACTACTGGATGCAGCCAATATTTACTAACACTTTTGAATTCACTAATGCCCAAATACTCGAAATTACAGAAGAAGAGTATAACACATATATGGACGCAATTCATAATAATGAAGAAATTGATGATGAAGAAGAACCAGATGATGATGAGCCAATCGTAATTCCGCCAACACAGGAAGAAATAGATGAAGGTCTGGAGTTCGTTAGGGCTTCTAAGATTGCAGAAATGTCCGCGGCTTGCCGCCATGCGATTGAAGGAGGAATTGATTTGGATGTACATGGTGAAATGCGTCATTTCTCTCTTACCACGCAAGACTAGCTTAACCTAATGAGTTTAGGTGTTATGGCACAAACTCAAGATATAATCCCATATCATGCAGATGGAGAAACTTGCGTTTTCTTTACCGCAGAAGAAATTAATTAGATTGTCTCAGCGGCGACAGCGCATAAGATATACCACACGACATATTACAATGCGCTTAAAGAATATATCAATGCGCTTGAGACAATAGAAGCAATTGCCGCAATTACTTATGGAACTTCAATTCCAGACGAATATAAGTCTGAAGTATTAAGGGTGATTGAAAATGAAACGGCTTCTTAAAAATATTATTTTGTTTTTAATCTTTGGCGCAATTTATTATGCATGTGAATGCATGTGGAAAGGTGGCCTGTCACATTGGACAATGTTTGTCCTAGGAGGATTAGTTGGCGTACTAATTGGCGGTATTAATGAAAAAATAGAATGGGATATGCCATTCTTTCAGCAATGCACAATTGGTATGGGCGTTGCTATCTTTAGCGAAGCATTCGCGGGCATTATCCTTAACATTATATTAAAACTTAATGTCTGGCATTATACACGTCTATCTTTCTTCTGGAATCAATGTAGTGTGCCTTTCTGTGTTATATGGTTTATACTTGCTTCTGCGTGTATCGTTTTAGATGATGTACTGCGGTGGAAATTATTTGGAGAAGAAAAGCCCCACTATAGGTTGAGGTGATGTGAATGGCTAATAAAGTAGCCGCAGCGGCTCTACAATATAGTAAAAAACTTAGCAAATTTATTTGCTGGATATGGGCTATTTATCGGTTTGCTGCATTAATAGCAATTGCAATTGTACCTTCTGCCGCAGAAGCATTTGCTTCTTCAATTGTTGGTATGGATACCATTATGATGGCTAATGTATCTACATATTTAATTAATTCACTTGGCGAAAAATACCTTTATAGTGATAAGTTTTTACTTAAATGGATAGATAAAGGTGGTTTTAAAACTTTAATTACTAAGGTCGCTAATAAGCTAACCGAGGAAGATGGAGGTGAAGAAGATGGCGACAGTGAAAACGGCTGATTTGATTGCAAAATTTCAATATGCTTTAAACGATCATTGGGGCTATATACTTAATACAGCAGGAGAAAAATGGACTCAAGCGAAGTAGAATGCCACAAAGATTGAAAATGCTAAACTTTATGGACAAAAATGGGTTGGCCATTATGTTGCCGATTGCAGTGGCTTATTCTCTTGGGCTTTTAAGCAACTTGGCGGCTATATGTATCATGGCAGTAACACAATGTGGAATAAATACTGTACTGCTAAGGGAGATCTTAGCGGCGGGAAGCGTACTGATGGACAGGAGTTGAAGCCAGGTACCGCAGTATTTGTTCTTAAAGATGGCCATGACCGTTCACATGTTGGACTTTACATTGGGGATGGTAAAGTTATTGAGGCCGCAAGCACCCAGTAGGGTGTTATTTAGTCTAGTATAACTCATAAGAAATGGGCCGAATGGGGCGAACTTAAAGGAGTGGATTACTCTGATGCATCCGTTTCGGCATCCAGCCCTGCACCTGACCCAGCACCAATGCCAACTGTTGGTAGTGCAGTAGTTAATGATACAAGAGTAGCGTTGCGCTCTGCGCCATCTACTAGTGCGACAGTATTAACTCGCGTTGATAAGGGTGAACGTGTTCAAGTTTTAGATGATAAAACTTGGACAAAAGTTAGTTATTAGGGTAAAACTGGCTATATGATGACTAAATTCTTAAATACTTGACATTTACAAATTTTTATGATATAATAAAAGAAAAAGGAGGATATGAGTATGACAGATGTAACTCAGATTCTTATTGGCGTAATTCTCATCCTAGTTGGTGTTTACGCAAGTTTTGTTCGTCCATGGATTAGTTCTAAGCTAACTCCAGAGCAGCTAAACCTTTTGCGCCAGTTCTCTTAGGTAGCAGTTACTGCCGCGGAGCAGATTCTTACTATCACTACTGGTAAGGATAAGAAAGCTTATGCTATGGATTTAGTAAAACAGCTTCTATCTAAGTATAATCTAACCTTCGATGAAGAGATTATTAGTGCTGCAATTGAGGAACGAGTTTATGAAATGAACAAAGAAAAGGAACCTAAGAATGAAAATAGTGAAGGTTGATGGCAATACAGCCCCCGTTAGGCTCCGTAAAGAGCCTAACGGGCAAATTATTACTTCTATCCCGCAAGGTGCAGTTGCCGATGTACTTGAGACTGAAGGTGATTGGAGTAAAGTATTGATAAATGGCATAACGGGATGGATGATGAATAAGTTTTTATATGATCAAGCGCCAAAATCAAATTTATCTGAATTAAAAACTAAGTTAAAGGAAGTTTTGGCGCTACTGGATCAATTGGAGGACTAAAATGAGTAATTATTTTCAGGCTCAGAATTAGCAGCCATTAGTAAATGGCGGCGCATCTTTTACTCCATATAATAATCCTTATTTTCCTATGCAGCAATAGCGTTTGCCCGTGTATACTGCCGCGCCAATTCATGGTGAAAATGCCGCTTGGCAATTCCCTATGGGAGCAAATAGTGAGATTTATTTGCCAGATGCAGATTAGGATATTATATGGTGGATTAGAACAGATGCTAATGGGAACAAGAATGTGCAAGGGTTTGATGTAAAACCACATCAAGCGCCAGTGCAAGTAGATACTAATGATTTAGCGGCCCGTTTAGCCGCAGTGGAGGAATGGATAAATGCCAAGTCTAATAAGTCAAATGCGAAACGGTCAACCGGGACAGCCGGGACGGACGCAATCGCTTGATAATTCTATACAGCAAGTTAAAGGAATGATGCAACAGCTTAAAATGGCATCTAACCGGCAATAGGCATTAATGGGGATGATACAACAGAATCCATAGTTTGCTCAGATTGCTCAAATGATGAAGGCTAATCCGAATGGATTGGAGGGAATTGCTAGACAAATGGCACAAGAAAATGGAATAGATTTGAATGATCTGATAAAGCAATTGGGAGGAGTTTGATATGAATAAGATTAAATTCAATAACCTAGAAGTTTAGGTAGAAGAATATAATAAGAATACTTTTTTTAATGGAGAGTCAATGCAAAGTACGGCAACTTGTCAAGTTGTATGTAATGATATAAATGCATTATATGATTTAATGCATGATACTATTACCTCTATTCAAATTCGTCATAATGATGAATTAATTTATGATTCACAAAATATTCAAGCAAAAATTGACAATATTAATGAATATTTGTCTATGGATCGCATGAATATTAATATAAGTTTTACATTCATATAAAATTTTATTATGAACGATACATAAGAGGGTGTTTAGACACCCTCTTTTTTTACTATCTAATATTTGACAGTTCATCATGCTATGTGATATAATATATATAGAAATAATATTGGAGGTGAGCAACGGATGGCAAGTGGCTCACAATTGATGACAACTTATTATGCCAAAAGAATTATGGGCGATAATGCGGCGAGTACTGCGGATCAAGCATTATTATAGACAGGTTATGGTATTACAACTGATACATGGATATTAAATAGAACAAATAGACCTAATTATGGGATTTTATATCATTATGACAATAATGGCGCGGATAAAATTAAATTTATTGGCGGCCTTAATAATACTAATGATATTGAGACTGCTTGGATTTAGTTAGACGCTGGAGATACCTATATTTTAGGAAGAGTAGGAATTGGCTAGGATCCAACAGTAAATAATAATCCATATAAATTATATATAAATGGAACAACATATGCTAATGCTCCAGTATATATTAATAATTCAACAGCAGTTGCTATGGAAGACGATAATGGAGCCTTAGTAATAGGCGATAAAGCCGGATTAAATATCGGAATAGATAATTGCAAAGTTCATGCTAGAAATAATTCAGCTGCGGCTAATCTATTATTGAACTCTGAAGGCGGAAATATTCTACTAGGCGTCGACGATGATGACTATTATGTCAATATTCGTTCTGAGCAAGATGCAAGTAGTACGAGTACAGGAGCTTTACGTGTTGGTGGCGGTGCAGGTATTACCAAAAAATTATATGTAGGTGATGATATACATAGTGATGGCCATCTATATTTTGCGGCAGCTAAAAATATTTATATGAACTATAATGGTATAGATTATCCTATATTAGAAAATAGCGATGATTCAAATATAATTTTAAATGCGGCAACTGGTATATTAGATATTGGGCATAAGAATACCATAGGCATTAATATGTATTACTCTACAGATGATTCCACTCGCACATAGTTTTTTACTATTAATAGTAATGGAGCATATGCAAATACTCGATTTGGAGTTAATGGGCAAGATACAAATTATACTTTATATGTAAATGGGACAAGTCTTTTTAATGGTGCGCTTGATTTAAAAAGCGACATTAATTTATATACTAGTAGCGCCGATAGTCCTGATATCGTGTGGTGGTATGCAGATAAAGAACAAGAATAGGCTAGAATATGGATGGGTAGTGGCGGTACTAGCATTTTCGCGCCGAACTATAGATGTTATAAGTCTGATGGAACATCATTATATTCAGGAAACTTGGTTATAGGCGATGGTACTGGCGTAACTAATGCTGCGAGTTTTAGAAGTAAACTTAGTACATGGGCATTAATATCTGATTCATATAATACTATTATGCCAGCCGATGGTACAACAAATGGATGGTATAAATTTGGCACTACTGATGGGTATGGCATTTTACCTGCGGTATCTGGCGGCGCGGAAAATGGCCATTCATATATTGGTACTTCTAGTTGGTATTGGAAGTATTTATATGTAGATAGAGCATATACGGGGAAGATTACTATTCAATAGCCTGCAGCACATCGTGATAATGGTATTGTTGGTGAATATAATTATTAGAAAGCCGGGGCAATATGGTCTATGGGCGCTTCTTATTAGATAAAAGCAGACGGCTCAGGACTAGGTAGTTTATACGGTGCTGCATATGGATATGCAGGATAGGCTTATATAGGTAGCAATACATATGCAGGAGGCCATCAATTCCTTTGGTGTGAAAATGGTACAGTAAAAGTCGCTTTAGGATAGAATATTTGGACTGCTGGTAAAGTGACTGCGACTGGTGGATACGCAGATAGAACAAATGGGACAGCAACTTATTTAAATTATGGTGCAGCTGGATTGGCAGCTTCAGCAATATCATGGCTTACATGTTGGAATGGGTATGAATTGCGAGCAATTAGTAAAGCAGAAACCATGGCCGCAGTGCGTGGTGCAGCTAGCGGGTCATGGGCAATATCAGTAACCGGAAGTAGTGCAAGTTGCACTGGTAATGCAAATACTGCAAACTATCAAAATTGCGTAGCCGGCAATGAAATCCGCTATGCACGCAATGGCAATATGACATCTGCAAATGATTTATGGCAAGGCTGGGCTTTCGCAGAAGGTAAAGTCGCAGTTATAAATGGATGGCGCTTTGGTAATGGTAATGGTGGTTTGGCGCCAATTTATGGCTCCAAAGTTTACAATGCAGTCTGGAATGACTTCGCAGAATACCGTGTTTCTGATATAACCGAAGGCGGCCGAGTCCTTATATCAGATGGCAAAGGCCATCTAGTCCTTAGTACGGAGCGTTTATAGCCAAGTGCTCGTGTCATATCGGATACATTTGGTTGTAGTGTTGGTATGTCTGATAATGCGAAAACGCCTATCGGAGTTGCTGGCCGCGTACTTGTGTATCCATACTAGCCACGCGAAAACTATAAGGTTGGAGATGCACTATGCGCAGCGCCAGATGGTACTGCAGATATTATGACACGTGAGGAAATTATATAGTATCCGGATAGAATTATTGGTATTGTAGATGAAGTTCCTGATTATGAAATTTGGGATTAGATACATACTAATAAAAAAGATGATGGAGAAGTTGGAGAATAGAATCATACAAATATTGAAGTCAACGGTCGTATCTGGATTTATGTTCGCTAACACATGACTTTTTCTCAAATATTTAATATAATATATTTATAAAGAATTCAACATGTGACGAGATACATGAGTTTTGAATTCTTTTATGATAAAGGATTGCCCTGAACTGAAAGTTCAGGGCAACTTTTTTTTATTCTCTGGTAATAATTACCAAAATTAAGTTGTTTTTTTACCACCTATCATATGATTGGAGTAATCCAATCTTTTCTCTCATTATCATCCATTTGATAAAATTTATGAGCTAAAAGGAGGAATTAATATGGGAGAAAACGGATTAAGTGCATCTGATGTTGCTCTAATGTCTCGCGACGGCGACGGTTTCGGCGGCAATGGATGGGGCGGAATGATTTGGCTTTTCGCTATTCTAGCCATGATGGGTGGCGGCTTCAATTGGGGCGGCGGTGGCTATCGTCCACAGTATGCAACCCAAGACTTTGTACAGAACGGTTTTAACTTCAACGACTTATAGGATTAGAATCGTGACATTATGCAGGCTATCAATTATGGTGCTTCTCAGTCCATAGCAACTACTAATCAGGTCTATCATGACCTAATGAATGGTCTATCTGATAAGTACAATGAGCTACAGCGCGATATCGCTGGCCTAGCTATTGGTCAGGCTAATCAGCTCGCTCGTTTCAACGAATGTTGTTGTGAAACAAAGCAAGCCATCGCTCAGGTCAATTATGATGCCGCAATGCGCGATGCTGCAACCAATGCCAACTTTACTGCTCAGATTCAGGGTCTAAAAGACATGATTAAGGATGACAAGATGGAAGCGATGCAGAATCGTATCAACCAACTAGAACTCCAGAATCAACTACAGGGCGTTGTAAGATATCCAAATGGTTGGACTTATAATGCCGGAAATTCTCCATTCTGTGGAGGATGCAACATGTAATTAAGAGTGTATTCAGTACACCATAATATGTAAACTAATGGGCGTACTTATGTACGCCCTTATTTTTTATTATACGGAGGTAATTGAAATGTTACAAACCTATTCAAGCAACCTAGCAGTCGAAGCCAATGCCCCATTTGTATTCAACAATGTAGTTGTAGATAAGGGTTGCGGCGAAAGCCTGAGCGCTCCAAGCACTATCCAGCTAAATAAACGTGGCGTTTATTTAGTAGAAATGGATGGCTTTGCTACTCCAGATGCCGCGACAGAAGTTTCCGTTCAGCTCTACGTCAATAATGTAGCACAGCCACAAGCAATCTCTACTTTCGTTCCTGCCGCAGTAACCGATACTCGCACCTTCGGCTTCAAGACTTTTGTTCGTGTACTTGAAAACAACTGCAACTGCAATTGTCTCACAAGCCCAACCACTCTTCAGTTTATAAATGGTACGACAGCGCTAACTGATGCGCATATTAATGTAGTAGTAACACAGATTCGTTAATATATAGGGCGGGTAATACCGCCCTTTTCTTTTTAAGGAGGATATATCATGACAGTAGAAGAGATTTTTAATAAACTAGCTTCTCACATGGTAGAAGGAATAATGTATCATGATGATATGGCGAAGGCATATGATTTCTTAGCCCTCAGCGGCTTTGCGCGTTGTCATGATTATCATCATATTTGTGAGACAAAATCTTATCGTAAACTCTCCCATTACTATGCAACCCATTTTCATAAACTTCTTAAACTTGAACCACTCAAGCAGCCGCAAATTGTCCCAGAAAGTTGGTATAAATACAAAACAACCGATGTTGATATTGCGACCAAGCGTAGTGCGGTTAAAGAGCTAATGGAGAAATGGGTAGCTTGGGAAACCGAAACAAAAGTACTTTATCAAGCTATGCGCCAAGAACTTTGCGCAATTGGTGAAGTTGCGGCGGCCCTATACCTTGAATGCTTCATCTGTGATGTAGATGAAGAACTGGCTTGGGCGCAGAAGAAGCAAATTAAATTTGAAACATTAGGCTATGACATTGGCGCTATAATACAATGTTCAGACGCTTTACATAAGAAATATAAATAAGGTGGTGGTAATATGATTAGAGTAATATAGCGACGCTTAATTATTCCTCGCGGCGATACGGGGACTTTTACTCTACCTTTACTTCCTGGGACAGAGCAAGGAGACATAGCGGTCTTCTCTATCTATGATCCGCTAAAGAAGGAAGTAATTTATCAAAGACAATATCCAATCACAGAGGAAGAACTTAATATTCCTTTTGAGCATGAGGACACACTAGAAATAGAGCCAAGTAATAGGTATGAATGGGATGTTAAGATTTATAAAACACCCGTATACGCAGATGGTGCCGATACATCCGATCCTAAAACAATTCCAACTACTGGCGCATCTATTGATTCCTATTATTCTGCCTTTAGTCTTCCTATCTGTGAAATTAGGGAGTTTGCATGAGATATATAGATACAAGACATCGAACCCGGGATTTATTGTTGGAATACGAGCCAACAATAATGCCATTGCATCCTCGCGCCGGAGGTTTAGCAGTATTATATCCTTGGGGCAATAATAACGATAGCGGCAGTGTAATGCCGCCATTCCCAAATCCTTCCGCAATTAGCTCTATCTATCCTTGGGAGATGCAAAATCTTGCCATCATGGGCGATTGGCTATTCAATTTTGCAGCGAATAGCGGCTACAAAGGCACGCGCGAAGAATTTTACAAGTATTTTGGTACATACCTTGAAACCAACAGACAAGAAATTCTATTTGAAACTTTCGATAATTTTCCTTCTGTTGGAACGGAAGATATGTTATATTTTGACCTTAATGATAAAATCTTATATTATTGGGATAATGAATATATTCCAGTTAATGCAATGCTTATTGCAAATACAATTCTACATGGAGGTGACGCTTAATGGCAGCGCATAATTTGCAAGTTACATTTCAAATTAGGCAGAGTATCGCGGAAAATTGGACCACTAGGAATCCAATTCTTTTCGAGGGTGAATTTGGACTAGAAACCGATACCTTTTTAATTAAAGTAGGCGATGGCATACGCGATTGGGCGCATCTACCATACTTAAATAAATTAAATACTACATACTTTAAGCATATGCAAGATGGCTCTTTAACTTTTAGTGACACCTTTGCAGAGCAAATTAATAATCTAATTGCTCAAGCGGGCGGCGATGCGCATCTTGTTATTAATGATGATCCTACTGAAGATACCGATCCTGTTAATTATAGCTTCCTACAGCGCTTTATTGCAGATGCAATCGCGCACGCAGGGCATTTAAAGCGCCAAGTTGTAGAAGAACTACCTCAACTTGAAGATGCTGATGAAAATACTATTTATCTAATGCCATCTGAAAGCGGCATTGGCTATGATGAGTATATGATCATCAACGGTATTTGGGATTTAGTAGGCGTAACAAATGATGGCGGCGGTAGTGGTAGCTATGAATTACCAGTTGCTACCGAGGCGCGCCTTGGCGGCGTCAGAGCTTCAAGCGCAGATGACCGCATTAATGTAACACAAGAAGGCTTTATGACACTTAATCGTGTTTCCACTAGTAAATTATATGTGCCGACAGGAGATACTCTTATCTTATATGGCGGCACGGCTTAACGGGGTGAGCTAAATGGCGGAAAATGTTCTTGAAACACGAATATAGTTACGCTATGGTACTTATTCCCAGTGGATGAATAGTGAAATTATTTTGCTACCGGGGGAAGCCGCAGTATGTATTTTCCCTCGTAGTAAAGTAATAGATAATGTTACAGATGATGAGCCGGACAATACGCCTCCTGCCTTTGGCATTAAGATAGGAGATGGCACACGCTATTTCTACGAGTTACCCTGGGTATAGGCCATTGCCGCGGATGTATATTCATGGGCCAAAAGTTCAACTAAGCCGACATATACAGCAACTGAAATCACAGGACTTGCGGAGTTTATAAATTAGTAGTCCGGTGGTGGTGGAAGTGGTGGCAGTGCAAGCAGCGGCTATCGTATTGTATATGATAGCGCAACTTCTAAATATATTTTACAAATGTATGATGCTGATACAGATAGTTGGGTAAATACTACCAGTGAAATTGACTTATCTGCTATACTAAACCGCATCAATACAATTGAACGATGGGCCAATGGTGCATAGTATAATCTTGGTAATATTGAAACGCCAATTTCTGCTTATATTTATGAAGAAGTTATTGCTTATATGAATTAGCTTGATTATAATGATCAAGCTGAACAGCATTAGTTTGTTACTTCTGTTAAATAGGTTGATGGTAAAATTTAGGTTGATCGTTCTGCTATCTCTGCCGCAGATATTACAAGTGGTGTTTTTAAAACAGAACAAGGTGGAACTGGTTTAACTAGTGTACGAGATGATGAAGTACTTATAGGTAGTGAAGAAGGCGATATTACTACTAAGCGATTTGTAACCACATTAGAATCATCAGATCGCAATACTTTCGCCACTTCTGGCGCGATTATTGATTATATTAATAATGCTACTGCAGGTTTAACTGGCGCGATGCATTTTGTGGGTGAGGCACAAGTTACCATCAATAATGGATCTGCCGTCAATCCACAAATAAATGGGTATATTTTTGCCAATGCATAGCCAGGTGATGTTATCTTAGCTAATAATTCACAAGAATATGTATGGACTGGAGATTCTTGGCGTTTACTTGGCGATGAAGGTAGCTATGCTATTAAAGGCAGTATAACTAATGTTGATATTGCAGAAAATGCAGCAATTGCTCAATCAAAAATTGATGGATTAGATGTGACTTTAGATACAAAAGTCACAAAAGTAGAAGGTAAGGATTTATCTACTAATGATTTTACCGACGATGCTAAGCAAAAACTCGAAGATATTGAAAATGGCGCGTAGGTAAATGTCATTGAGCATGTATTTTTAAATGATTCTGAAATAACACCCGCTAAAATACAAGGGCTTGACAAATCAGTAGATCTTCAAATTGTCGGTATTACGCCTGAACAGAGTGAAAAACTAGCCGGCATTGAGGCAGAAGCACAAGTTAATGTTATTGAGCATATTGTAGTTGATGGTGTGGAATAGCCGCTTGATAATGCTAAAACTGTAAATATCACAACCAATCCACATACTGAGCATGAAAATGTAATTGAATCTATTGCTATAAATGGAATAGTCTAGACTCCAGAAAATAAGTAGGTTAATATTATATTAGACCAAGTTGCATTAGATTTAGACGTTCTCGCGGGCGCACAGATTCCTAATGGTAATACGCTTTAGGAGGTTGAATAGATTAATAAAAAACTATAGCTTGCTCGCATTTCTGTAACTGGTAATGTTCATGATTTATTACAGACAGATAATACATATATAACAATAAATTGCGGCAGTAGTACTGACGTAGTATAAGGAGGGATAAGATGACAAATAATGGTACATTGCGTATGCGTATTTAGCTAAAAGCCGATACAGAAGCCAATTGGATAGCTCATCCTATCGTTCCTTTAGCTAATGAACTTATTATATATGCGGCAGATAATGAACATAATTATGCTCGTTTAAAGGTAGGAGATGGTTCAACCAATGTGAATTCTCTGCCTTTTGTAGATGCCGGAACATTAAACGGACATGAAACGGAAATAGTAAAATTAGCTAATGCAGAATTATTTCCCACGGTGGGCTCATCTGATAAATTATATGTTGACTTATCTACAAATAGCATTTATCATTATACTAATAGTATAGGATATTCATAGTTATCTAATTTTACTTATACAACTGATACAACAACAGTTCATAGTGTCTTACAATGGATGCCAGGAGTTATAACTAGCTTATAGGTTGATAATAATATATTAAAAATTAAAACAGGAGAACTTCCTTCTTTATTAACTCAAGATAAAGAAGTAGTAACAAATATCATTAAGGAGGTTTGAGCATGGCAACATATATAGGTTCACTTCAAATTGATTCAGATGCACCAGTTCTGCTTGGCTCTACTCTTTATGGTATTTGTAATAGCCCAGCAAACTTGGTTAATAAAACAGTAATTTTCAATAATTTTGATAATATGGTAGATGGAATTACAATTCATGTTAGATTTTCATATGGTAATAATATTTTAAATGGTGTTAATTTAGAAGTTGGTAACACGGCTTCAATACCAGTTAGTGGTAATTGTGTATGCGCGCCAAACGAAGTTATAGCTTTTACTTTAGACCGTACTGGTAGCACAGCTGTATGGCGCTCACATCATAGCGTAAAAATTGAAACAGATAACGATATTGTAACTAAAATTGCAGGACAAAGTGTTAATTTGGTTACTAGACGATATGTAGATGATATTGTTCAAGGCGGAGATTCTAGCGGTACGGTACATTATAGAGGTATTTCTGCATATGCACTTACAAACGGAGGTACAGAAACGGCTATTATAAATGAAAGTTTATTAGAGCCGGAAGTAGGAGATTTAGTAGTTTATGGCGCTAAAGAATTTATATGGACTGGACAAGCTTGGCATGAAATTGGGGATGAAAGTTCTTATGCATTAAAATCTCACACAACCGATATCTAGTCTGCTATTACTTGGAATGCAGGTACAGTACCATCATTAGGCACGGACATAGATGCAGATGATATTACAAATTGGCAGGCGGGTAGCGCTTCAGAAGCTACTGTGCGGAATGGCATATTAAAAATAAAAAACAGTACTACTCCTTCATTATCATATGAATCACGCAAAATTCCTAATATAACTAATGTAGGCACAACTCCTTCTTTAAATGTCACGTCTACAGTAGTAGTTGTACCTTAAGGTGGTGAGAGTAAATGGCACATATTCATGCAATAGAAATCGAAAATGACGCTACTTATTTACTTGAACCGATATTACATATTTTGCCAACTATTGATGGTAATAAATATACTGCTAATATACCTAATTTTGAACTAGTTGAAGGCGTCAAAATCTCAATGGAAATGCCTTCTACTAATGCTGCAAATCCGACACTTAATATTAACAATAGCGGAGATAAAGTTATATCATATGAAGGAACGGTTTTAGACGAAGGGATGCTCTAGAGTGGCAGAACTTATCATTTAATATATCTAAGTTAGCAATGGCAAATTGTAGGTGATTTATTACAAATTCCTCTTGCAGCTAATGGAGTTCGTGGCGGCGCTCAACTAGGATATGTATCAGATAATGCTAGTCGCAAATATGCAGTTGAGCTTGATAATGAGCAAATGTATGTTCATGTCCCATGGGAAGGATCTAGTGTAAGTGATTGGAATGCTATTCAAAATTTACCCCATACCTTAGAAGGTTATGGTATTACGGATGCTTATATTAGAGATAATGTAATTACTTTAGGTAATACTAGCATTACACCTATTATAACAGTAAATGATAAAAGTGGTTCAGAAATTCGACTTACAGCTGAAGACATTGGATTAAAAAATCCATTATAGCTTATTGGAAAAGTTACTCAACAATCTCCATATTAGCCTAGTGATGGGACATAGGGAAATCCCCTTATTAATGGAATAAATTCCTATGTTCCACAAGTTGGTGATGTTATTCTTGATTATACAGGAGAATATGAGTATGTACTAACTGCAAGTGGACTATGGGAACGTATAGGCGGAGACGGAGCCTATAAAATTATTCAAACCGCCGTTGCCGCGCCATCAATTATTGAGACAAATAAATGGGTATCTTCTATTAGTTAGAATGAAAATGGTGAAATCACGGTTCACTATAGTGGATTAGAGACTGATGGTCTTTGGAGCGGCAATGCAGCGACTGCAACTCAATTTGCTACAGGGCAAAAGATATATGTAGATTTAACTACTAGATTTCATGAGCCAACCGCGGCTAATCCTCAAGATCAAATTACGACAATTCAAGGTGGTAAAGATATTGCCGAAATAATTGGTATAGATGGCATATTAGAAGTACGATCTGGCGGCACAGGAACAGATTTTTTTGCGCCAAATTAGGTTATTTTAAGCACAAATCCTTCAGAAGGATAGGCAGTAACTTTTACTTCACGCCCGTATTCAAATAGTATAAGTGCAGAAGCATTAAGTATTAGTACAAATTTTGTAACAGAATAGGATGTTTATTATGGATTACCTAAAATAAATAATCTTCATAATTATACATCAGATAATGATATATTCGCGCCAATTACAGGAGGATTACAATATTAGATATTAGTATCCTCTAGTAGTACTACGGCGCCTCTTTGGGCTACTCATGCTTTTATCAGTAGCGCAGAAAGCGCAGTTAGTGATTAGTAGGCATTTACTACTCTTACATTAGGTAATAATATTGATGTTTCAAATGAAATAGCTCATTCCGAAGGTCAGATTGAATTATACTCCGCCGCGACCAGTTCTCATATTTTAAAAGGAGATAGTACTACTACCCAGTATATACATATTTTACCTAATAGTGATGGCCATATAGCTCAAGTTTCATCCGCAGCAGCCGTAGGATCTCCTACATAGCCAGTATTTGTCGCCGCTAATGGCGTTATTACCCCTCTTACTTATGTTCCTAATCGTTTATATTATAGCATTGCTGCGGCAACCCCTGCAACAGAATCATCAGATTCTTTTACGGCTACTATTCATTATGCCGATGACAGCCATATTGGCTTGGGGGCTAGTAATTGGCCAGAAAATTGTACAGATACATTATATGTAACGGGCACAACGAGTTTTAACGGTAATGTTTATCATAAAAGTAATGTCTATTTTGGAAATGCCACCGATTATTATATTGACGCAACTGCAACTGGATATTTACCAGATTTACGAGTGGATAAAATTTAGTTAGACGAAGACTATATTAATTTTTATTCACATGTAAATGCAAATAATATATCTTCATCTGAACAAGAAAATACTAATTAGTCGCGTTTATTATTAGGATACATATAGGGCACGAATACCGGTATGCTCTTCCATCGGTGTACTCTAGAGGATAACGGTGCATCTGCTACCGATCCACAAAATCTATTAACCTAGGATCCAATATTTAAATTTAATGGACACTTGCTTCCGGAAGAAACCAATACAAATGATTTAGGCGCCGATTTATTTAGATGGAAAGATGCATATTTTTAGGGTAATATATATATGTAGAATGTCAGTACGCCTAATCTTGGCGCAACTAACACTGCAAATAAAATTATCTGGAAAAGCGCATACCATGATGCAGAGATTTATTTTTCTGCAAGTTAGAGTGATGAAGCGGGTAAATTAGTATTACATTCTAAATCGCAAATCTCTAATACAAATGGTCGACTACATTCTACTATTGCAATTGCATTTGATGATAATGATACAGCATATATTAATTATAGCGATCCAAGCTTTTATCCTGCTGTAAATAATAGCGGCTATTTAGGCTTGTCAACAAATCGTTGGAGTAAAGTGTATATTGGTGATAATGATATTTATGGAGATGACTATACTCCAATTTATTGGAATGATGGAGCTCCTAAGGTAGTCGCGCCAGTATAGCAATATGCCTTTACTATTAATGCTAATACAAATGGAGTAACTCTTACTCATGAAGCATTAACAGCCGATACTTATGTTCTTCAAATTGTAATTACTTATGGAATAGAGAATTTAAATGCTCCTCTCACATGGAGTAGTTATGATCCACAAGGAAATAGATTAGGCAAAATACAATTACAATGTAGCACTTTGACTTCTGGTCAAGTAGAAGGATATGTTATTACCAGTCGTGGTAAGACATACACACCAGATGATATGGCAAATTATTTTACACCAATTAATCCATAATTTTTGATATAAATAATCGCTGCTTTGCGCCGATTTTTTATAAAACTAATAAGGGCTCAGCCGTGCTGGCCCTTATTATTATTATTTTTAAACAGTATACTTAAAATAAGTTGCTTATTTATTACATATATTGTGACAATTAAAAAAACATCATTCGGGTCAAATGATGTTAATGGAGGCGAATAAAAATGGCGGCAATAATGAGTAAAAGAGGTAATTCTGATAATATAATTACTTATGAACATTTCTGCGACACTGCCGCGGATTTAGCAACTATTGATCCAAAGTATATTACGTTGGGATCTATTGCAATAGTAGTAGATACTATGGAAGTATTTATTGCTAACAGCCAAAAACAATGGAAAAGTATGACTCCTGTTACAGAGGAAGAAAATGGGGGTGAGGGTTAATGGATATATTAGACGTAATGCTCGCAAGAGCAATGACACCACAAGGAAAAACCGAAGCTTACGTAGCTAAAGCTAATGCAGCCGCTGCGAAGGCAGAACAAGCAAGACAAGATGCAGACACAGCAATCGCTTCCGTTACCGCCGCGGCGGATACTATCACGCAAAAGCAAGCAGAGGCCGAAACTTTGCTAGCAACTGCGCAAGAAGCTTTAGAGACAGTACAAGAAGCACAAGCTAATACAATCACAACAGAAGACATAGATGATGAGATTTCTAAGTTAGCTTTCGAACTAACTCAAACCTCATCTAATACTTATAATGGTCGTGGCTATAAAGTTCTATATCCAGACAATGCTACAACCTTTACTATGCCCGAAGTGGTTAAATTATACAAATCTACGGGCAATAACGAAGATGGCAGTATGACGCAAAAAGCTATTACAGCCGCACTCGCGCAGAAAGCCGACACATCCACAACTGCAACTAAAGCTTATGTTGATAATGCAATCACACGCATCCCATCTGGCGGTGGTTCCGGCTCTGGCGGAGTCAGTAATCTTGGCGCACAGAATGCCGGTAAAATTGTTATTGTCGGCTCCGACGGTAACATCAAAGCCGGTGATGCAACACAAGAAGCAATCATTCAGGCACTAGTAAAAGCCGGGACTTACAGCGCTGATGGCACACTTGGTCTATTAATCGACTATGAAAATAAGTCCTTTGAGCGTACTCAGGATGCCGCAAGTCGTAGGGCTGGAAGTGACTTTAATGGATACACTATGTACGGCGGCCGCATGCGTTGTAATGTAGACGATGACGGCACAATTACTGCCTTCTATGGAGATACTAATTATCGTGAAGATGGTTCTAATGGTTAGGTAATGATTTATCAACCCAAATTCTACTACTCTCGCACCTTTATTAAAGATAGTGCAGGCAGTCGCGGAGTTACTATTCAAAAGGAGAATCTAATTCTAAGTGCTGATGAGCGTGCAGGCTTTGAACTTCATCCTCTCTTTAAACTTGGAAATGAAGAACTTGATTATGTACTTCTCCCCGCCTTTGAAGGTAGTGTCTATGACACTAGCGCAGACGAATATCTTCTAAACGATGAGAATGTTACTTTCTCTGAAGATAAACTCAGCTCTATTGCGGGCGCAAAAATCTTTACTGGCGTTGGAAAAAATCTAAATCTAACCCAAATTAAAACAATGGCATCTAACCGCGGTGAAGGTTGGCAACTTACTAATTTTGAATTTGAATCTGCTAATCAGATGCTAGAGATGGTTGAATTTGGTACTATGAATGGACAATCTGCATTAGAAAAAGGTGCGGTCAATGTTGCCCGTAATAATGCCACTAGTTGCGCTATTATTACTGGTTCCACTTCCAGTATTGGTAATGGCACCGGCGCTGCGCCTCAAACCATTATTGACCGCGACGGCACTAAAGAAACCGTTACAACCGCAGGCTTACGCGCGATTAGCTATCGTGGTATGGAAAATCCATGGGGTAGTATGTGGCGACTTATTGCTAATATTACAACTCGCGGCGGTAGCAACTCTGAAGGCGGCATAGTATATCATGATGAAACGCCATTAGGATTCCAGCTTCCCGGTGCGGCGCCGAACTGGATTTCTGCTATGGGCTATCAAAATCCAGACTATACTTGGGCTTATTTACCGATTGAGTGTGCCAATAATGCCAATAGTGCCTTCCCAGTTGGCGATGCACTTTGGACTAATAGCGCTCTAAATGGTACCAATCTATTCGGTATTGGCGGTCTTTATAGCTCTGGCGATGGAGCAGGTCTATTTAACTATAGCGCGGATGTGGCTGTGAATGCAACACTACGCTACTTCAATGGGCGTATTATGTATATTCCTACTAAAAATGCAACCTATGAAGCCAACATTAATAAATGGCGGCAACATTATGGAGGTTGATAAAAGATGAAAGATTACGGAACTATTTATGGTACGGTTGAACCACAGCCAATTGAAATTACAGCTACTTCTGTCTTCATCGCTTCTAATGTTGAACCATATGAAGAAGAAGTTGGCGAACATACCGTTTCTGGTTATAAATATAACTACAAAGAATATGGCAAGGATGAATATCTATTACAGTAGGCCACAAGTATCTCCTCCTTAAAGGAGGAGCTTGCCGCCGCAAAGATACTATTGGGGGTGGAGTAATTGACATTACTTGAATTAGCGCGCAAGCTACGCCCTTATATAGAAAAAGCAGCTTTATCTTTATCTGATGAAGATTCACTTGAAGCAGTTCAGTTATTTCCTACTTGGAATGCTACTGCCGCATATTTACAGGGAGACAAGGTACAATACGAGAATATATTGTACAAATGTCTCTAGTCCCATGCGGCGCAAGAAGCATGGACTCCTACCGCCGCTCCAAGTTTATGGGCTAAGGTACTAATTCCAGATGCGAATGTAATTCCAGAGTGGGAGCAGCCAGATAGCACTAACCCCTATATGCGTGGCGATCGTGTTATGTTCGAAGGTAAAGTATATGAAAGTGCAATTGATAATAATATCTGGTCACCAAGTGCTTATCCAGCTGGGTGGTAGGAAGTAAATATTTGACTTTTTTATTTGTATATGATATAATTATTATAGGATAAGGAAGAAAGATCTTTATCCTATAATAATTATTTTTAAGGAGAAAGATATGAAAAAAGCTATTACAATTACCAACGCCGAAAGCGAAAACATATCGCGTCTATTTTATAAATATAACGCTTATATGAATATGTTAGAATACCTTGCAGCACGTATTACTGATAGTACTATTTATGAAAAGAAATGGGAAGAAGCCGCAAATATTTGGATTGAACTAGATCGCGCAAAAGTCGCTGTTGAAAAGAAATATAAGCCTGCCGGTGATTGGGACAGATACGAATTTAATTTTGATGATTCGCAGGTGGTGTTTATTAAAGATGAGAACTCATGATTATTCCACCGAAATTATCGAACGTTATCGTGACGAAGACCCAAAGGCAGTATGTCGTAATATTACATTTTAGGTAACAGATGATTGTTGTTTAAAATGTTCTTATTGTTATTAGACTCATAAAGGTCATGCTATGATGACCACTGAAGTGGCTAAATCAATTGTTGATTTATTATTTAGATTGTATGATGAAAATAATGAAGATATGGTAATAAATCATCATACTTATGGCATTGTATTAGATATGATCGGCGGCGAACCCTTCATGAACGTAGAAGTCATGGATTATATTGTAGATTATTTTATTAAAGAATGTTATCGTCGTGATCATATTTGGCTTACTAATTTTAGAATTAGTATTAGTACTAATGGTCTACTTTATTTTGAGCCATAGGTATAGGCATTTTTAAAAAAATATGCAAATTTAATTAGTATGAATGTCACAATTGATGGGCCAAAAGAGATACATGACCTTTGTCGAGTAGATTTTTCTAACAATGGTAGCTTTGATCGTGCTATCGCCGCATGGGAGGACTGGTATATAATTAAACATAATAATATACCAGATACTAAAATAACAATTGCTCCTGAAAATTTACCTAAAATGGGAGAAATATTTAATTTCTTTTTATCAAAAGGATGCAAATCTATTCATGCCAACCCTATTTTTGAGCATAAATGGACCACAGAAGAAGCTAGTTTATATTATAAAATATTAATTAAATTAGCTGACAAGCTATTGGAAGTAGACGGCGCAGAAAGCTCCTTATTCTCTGAGTTCAAAGGAAATCCACTTCCAGAATCAGACACTAATAACTATTGTGGCGGTACTTCTGCAATGCTAGCTTTTGACCCACAAGGATTGGCATATCCATGTTTACGTTATATGGCTAGTTCATTAGATACTAATCGAAAGCCTTTAATTATTGGCAATACAGATGGTATTTATAATACTCCAGAATATCGTGCAATATATGATGATATGCAAACAGTTACACGCCAATCGCAATCAACGCAAGAGTGTTTAGAATGTCCAGTGGCTTCAGGCTGCTAGTGGTGTAGTGCTGAAAATTATAATGAATTTGGTACCTATAATAAGCGTAGTACTAACATATGCTGGATGCACCGTGCTGAAGCACTCGCGGGTGTATACTACTGGAACAACTATTATAGGAAACATAATTTACCATAGCGTAAAAAATTACATTTACCGGTAGGTCTGGCAATGCAAATAATTACATTAAAAGAATATAATAAGTTATTATTATTAACTTAAATATTTGACTTTTTTCAATTTTTATGTTATAATAAATAAAAGATTAGGAAAGGAACTAATCTTTTAAAATATTTTTTCATTACATGAGGAGGTAATGAGATATGATTAAAATTTATTCTGACAAAACTGGTAGTTTTTATAACACAGTAGAGGAAGCCAATCGCGCTGAATTTGAACTAAAGGAAAAGGAAAATTTAGCAAAGATTGAAAAGGAGCGTAAAGAACGTGAGTTAAAAGAAAAGAAGGAAAAGGAAGTCGCCGAACGTAAAGTTGCTGCAGAAAAGGTTGAAACTGCGCGCAAAGAAATGACCAAAGCCCAGCATGAATATAGTAAAGCACTTCGTGAGTTTATCAATAAATATGGAACATATCATTTTTCTAGCTCGGATCCAGCAGATATTCCTACTTTGTTCGATATTTTTGATAAGTTCTTGACTATCTAATGGCTACTTATACAGTTTATATTGGTAGAGATGGTTATTTTTGGCGATATATTTAGTCAGTATGTACTTCTTTTGCCACTGTAAATCGTGGCGCAAATACTTATAGTTCTGATGTCGCTACAAAACCCAAGACTTCATCTGAAGTATTAAAACTTGCTGCTGGTGAATTTCCTATTTCTATTAGTTTTAGCGGTAAATGGAGAACTTAGTAGAATGCAGCAGTTAGACTATGGTTTGCGGATGCAAATGATTATTCAAATAATCGATATGATTTAGGCACTTTACGGGAAGATACTGCTACGAGTGGCAATATGTCACGATTTAACTTAACTAAAGATATGACTAAACTTAATGGTAAAACTTTAGCTTTGTATAAAGATACTAGTATTACTTCTGGTGAAGGATGGGGTTTTATCCTAGGTACCACATCTACTCCTATGGTTACAGTAACTATTAAAACTGTGACAAAACCTACTGTATCCGCAGGCTCGATAATTACTAAAACTTAGATGGACACGCTAAAAGACTATTAGACACACCGTGGAAAAAGCCCAACTGCAGTTACATAGTATGATACCGCTAAAGCTAGTGTAGCTAATACATATGGAAAAAGTACTGTCACAGCAGGTAGTACTATAATTGATGATTCTTGGTATAATGGCTAATATGGCTTAGGACTGAGCCATAATCAGTCCTTTCGATGCCCGTAGGTGTGCGGCTGCACGGGCGGTCTCTAAAACCGCGGCCTCTGAAGCGAACGGACTGGGTTCGACTCCCAGGCGGGCAGTTAAACTATCGACACATACAGCAAATATATTTCCAGCATTTTAGATAATTGGAGATTATCAGTGTGTCGAGTATTTGCACCATTGGTGTAAAGGTAACACAGGTGCCTTCCAAGCATCTGATGCCCGTCCGATTCGGGTATGGTGCTCTTAGGTTCTTCTCTAGCCTATCGCGACAATAGAGAAGCGGTATGAAAGCGCCGTATAAGTACTTCAGGCACTGATACTATGTCTTAGCTTGCCTAGGAAAGTAAAGTATCCGACGAGTTATAACGTTCGTAAAAGGTGATATAACCGTACTAATGCTACGGATGTGCATTCACCAATCCTTGAGGTGCGAAGAGAGGCGTAAGGCGACACGACACATCGCCCGATGGCAGAGGAATAGCGAGCCTCGGCGCCATAATTTTCCGTATCTTTGAGTGCTAGCGCCACTAGCTAATCGAATTTACGGAATTTTTTATTTGACTTTATCCCAAATTTCATGTATAATATATATGTAAGGAGGGTGAGAGAAGCTATGTTAGACGATTTTATTATGAATTTTTCTTATGATGAATTGGAAGATGAGTATTTGACTAGAGAAGAAATTTATGTTATAATTAATGAAGAAAGGGAAGGAGAATGAAGGATGGAAAGAATTAGTTTCTGGTATGAGTTTGAAGACAAAGACGGCAAGGTTTCAAATAATGACATTCAGGTTAGTGTAGAGAATGAGAATCGTATTCCGCGCGGTGAGGTATGCGAAGTTTTTACAAGATTTCTTGCATCCATAGGTTTTTCTACAGAAGGACTCTCTAAACTCTTTGATTAATTAATATTTGACTTCCAATAAAAATTATTGTATAATAATTATGTTGAATGAGGGAAGATGACAGTTTGGACTGGGAATGGGGAGCAAGTGCCAAGAGTTCCGCTAGAGATACCTCAATAAAAACGTTTAAGTGCAGAAATAAAATCCTAATAACTTGCATTATAACCGCCACAAGCTCAATTGGTTGAGCACCCGGCTTATATCCGGTTGGTTCAGGGTTCGAGCCCCTGGTGGCGGACGCGGGCGGAGCACCTAGCCGGTGAAAGTATCAAAGGGTGCAAGGCGCAGTCAATCGTTAGTCGGCGCTCAAGTATAAGCAGGTAACGACGCGAAGAGGGAGGCGGTATTCCTAGACTCTCCACCCTGAGCAGTGTAAACGCTCAATAAAGGAATATTCGGCTAGGACGCGGATTGGGGTTTACGGTGATCCAACTGCGCGTAAACAAAAGGACAACCTACATGTACATGGCATCGGCGGATGTAAAACGAGACTCAGTGACACTGAGGATAATTACACGTAAGCCAAGCAGAGACTTGGTATGCCCGAAAACCGTAGGGAGGAGTGGATCTCCTCGCTGGCCGCAAGCTAGAATAGATGGTTCGATTCCATCTGCGGCGTACCCAAATTAGGTTGGGAGTAGGGCAAATTATATTAGATAAGATGGTTTTCTAAGAGTGTTAAATAACTGGCACTGGTATTAAGCAGTTGTGACTGTATCTCAGGGTCGTTCTGAGAAGAGGGACAGCCTATACATAGAGAACTGGTTCGAGTCCAGCGGGTCGCCAATATCGGTGACTAGGCAGAGGGTGCGCTTATGGATAAGGTTTTTGAAGCAAAAATTACCTCGGTTAGTTTGATAGCTACAAACTAACTTTTTATATCGCACGGTCGTCTAAAGGCTTAGGACGGTTGGCTCATACCCAACAAATACAAGTTCGATTCTTGTCTGTGCCACTTTGGTAAGGGAATCCCACCTGAGCCAACATAAGAGTGTTCGTAAGCCGTAAGCGAGGGCCGTAATACTCGCTTGCTACTTGGCCTTATCGTATAGAGGTTATTACATCCGGCTGTCTACCGGAAAACCAGAGTTCGATTCTCTGTAAGGTCGCTTTAGACGTATCAGCAATATTCTTCGCTTTGGGAGCCCGTCAAGTGTTGGTTCGATTCCAACCCTCCCAACTGATGGGAGGTCGCTCAATTGGTAGAAGCGCGGTTATAGTACGTCTAGTTTTGGCCCGGTAGCTCAGTCCAGTAGAGCGTCTGACCGTTAATCAGAAAGTCCCAGGAGCAAAGCCTGGTCGGGCCGCGCTACTTCAACATTCCTTTCACCTCTGTAGCATTTGGTGGAAAAATGTTAGTGCTTGGGCACCGCACTATAAAACGTGCCCACTAATATGCCAGCAATAGAAACTCTGGTCCAGTTCCACACCTTGTTGGCAGCGTAAAAAGCAATAATAGGAGCTTCTCACAAGGAGTTTGGTACTATTACTCCACGGATACAGACCCGTGGCGGAAGGCATGACCTGAAATGAAAGGTGGCGCCCTAGCAGATGGCAAGTTCGCAATAATCTGCTATTTATGCCCGATTGGTGTAATAGGTTAGCACAGCACCCTTTCAAGGTGCAGACGTGGAGTTCAAATCTCCCATTGGGTACCATTCAACCACATAAAGCCTGAATTGACAGGATATGACTGGCCAGTTGAGGTCTGGCGGCAGACTGATGCGGACTTGTTGAAACATTGGTTTGTGTCTCGTGAGCGACGACAGCCGTGGTGAGGCAGCTATGCCAAAAGAGTGATACTAAAATAGCATGTATACGGAATAGACAGACCGACCTGCTATAGCAGGAGGCACGAGGTATCCACCATATAGGCGAGGGCCTCGGTAATAGGCACACGCAGCAAACCTATAAGGAACAACTTTCTATTAAAAAGTTTTAAATGTGCCTAGTATCTCGGTAGAAATGCCATTGCGAAGATAGCTGCCAGCAGCATCTAACGTTCTACCATATGAAATGGCATCTTGCGCTTTCGACGCACAGTGGCAGTAGCAAGTAAAAAATAGACCACCTGGCCGTGCAATAGAGCAGTAAAGTGTACGTTAAAAAATCGGATTCTGCTATCCTACGCTAAAGCGTAATCCGCTTGCCGTAGATAAGGCTTCTCTTGGCCGCGAGGATGTTCCTCGAAATCAAGACATTTGGTCCCCGAGACAGTAAAACAGGCATTTCTAGAGTGCAAAGATAGTTCGTTACGGGGTTACATACTATCACAAATACGGGAGTGACGAGAAGTTACCTCACTTAATACTCTACTTGACCATAGACGTATGGCGAACAAATCCTGTATTTTCTTATCTTTATCCGGGTGTAGCCGAACGGCCCAGGCAACAGACTTAAAATCTGTCGGAGCAAAGCTCCTTGTGGGTTCGAATCCCACCACCCGGACTTTCCATTAGGTGGAGCTTGGAACCTACCGCCTTTTGGCTGTGATGTATGGGACGCCATAATTGGCGCCCTTATTTTTAAACAACAAGGAGGAATGTACTATGAAGAAACTTATCGCACTATTACTAACTCTTATGCTCTGTTTTCCTGTATTCGCCTATGCTGATGGCGAAGACGACGTTGTTTCAGATACTCACACAGAACACGTTGAAGTTTATACTCCTGTCGAACGTGGCAATTATTCTGTTTCTATTAGTTCTTCCCTTGATGGGCAGTCTAAGGTAAAAACAGGAACAAAAGTCACTCTAACTGCTCACCTATCTGGTTTCCGTGATGGAGTAGATACTTGGGAAATTACTTGGCAGGAGAATGATGGTTCAGGTTGGTCCGATGTTGGCTCCGGTAGCACCTATGACTTTAACATTGACGAAGATAATGTAAATCATAAATGGCGCGTCGTAGTCCATGTAAAATGGTAATTAAGGTGAAGGAATATGAAAAAACTTATAATACTGGTATTTATTTTACTAATACCCTTTCTTGCCTTATCTGAAGAAGGTGGAGAAGAAGATATTTATTCTAATGAATATACGCATAATGTTGAAATAATTTCATATTCCTATGATGATGGAGAAGTAGTTTTTTCTGCTGATGTAGAATTAACTAATATGTTGGGTATTGTTACCATTCAACAAGATGTAAAAGTTTTTAATTATTTTTACGATAGAACTACACGCAAATATGCTGTACCGATGGAAACAACGGTGAAAAATACAGGGATGGATGCGTATTTGCGCGTATATCTTAATGCATTTCGCACCGTTAAAGCAACTGGCGAAGACGAAGCTATTGACTGGAGTCTTGTTGAAGTAGGACTATTAGATGAAAATGGTAATTTCCTAACAACTACAACTGATTATGTGTTATTGGGTGATTGCCTATATATGACACAGCCGACTCCATCTGGTCAATCTATTTATATTGATTACTATGGTTGGCTTAATAATTATCAACATTTGGCTACTAGTTCATATATTAAGACTTTACCTTCAAGTGAAGCAGTCCAAAAATATAACTTCTATCCAGACTTTACATCTAATGATCCTTGGAATAGTATTAATATTGAACAGCAAAATACTAATATTGATAATGCGGTCAGTAAGTTCGCATTAAATGTAACTATCGGTAATCAAGATGATATTAATGCTGACCCGCCAGAAGATACTGGATATAAACTGCCGGGAGATACTACTTCATTTGAAGTGACTATTAAAATGCCAGCAACAGGATACTTATATCATTTTGTTATCATACGGGCCGCTGATGCTGCGCTGCGAGAAATCTTAACCGATGAATTAACCGTATATGTTATTACTGATGATGGAGAAGAACAACAAATAAATTGGTATGGCAAAGTTGGAGAATATGTAAAAGATACAATTTTAAAGTTTATTTATAAATTAAATATTCCAGAAACTTTAAATAATCCATTTGTAGGAGATCAGTTTCAAATTAAGGATGAGTATATAGTTGTAGCAACGCCATCCCCAACTCCAACATCGACACCAACTCCTACTCCGACACTCACTCCTACACCAACTCCAAGCCCAACTCCTACATCAACTGCTACAGCAACACCTACACCAAGCCCAACTCCAACTTCTATACCTACAGCAACTCCAACCGCTACTCCTACACCAACATTAACTCCAACTTCAACTCCAACTATAACGCCAACACCACTCCTACTTTGGCACCGACATTTACACCAGTTATTACTCCTGCGCCAACACCAATAGCGACGCCTATAATAACTAAGAAACCAAAGCCTACAGCGACGCCTCGGCCATCGAATATGCCGCAGCATACTCCTGGTCCACCAATGCGTACAATTCCATTATGGATATTGGAACTTTATAAAACACCATTAGGTTTAGATATAATGTATAATCAAGTTGGAGATTGTTTTGATTAATATTTGACTTATTATAAAAATTTTGTTATAATTTTATTGTACCGAGGGGATGAAACCCCTCATATGCTTCCATAGCTCAATTGGCCAGAGCAATCGCTTCGTAAGCGATGGGTTGCAAGTTCAAGTCTTGCTGGAAGCTCTATACGCTTGGTCCGAGCCGTTCAAGAGTAAGCAAGGAACCCAGCTTACAGGATATTTCCCAACATACCATCATGCGTGGATGAAATAAGAAGAGATGGCGCCCGGTCCAACCGCAGGGCGTTATAAGCGAGCGGTTGGTAATAGTCCTAGGATCTCACAAGCAGGGACTATAATGAACGGCGTGAGCGCAAGATACTACGAGACAGATCCGGAAGGTAACAGTTCCGTTAAAGTGAAGAGCGATCGGCTTCATCTGAAAGTTTTATGCCTCTCTAATCCAAATGGCAGAGATAGCACGCTAAGAACGTGTACAGTGTGAGTCCGAATCTCACGAGAGGTACGACTGTTGTTCAGCTGACAACCCAGTGGATGGATTTGACGCATCCCGTGCTACTACTGCGAGAGGGTCACGCTTAGGCTTTGCAAGCGGACCACGGCCCATGAAGGTAGCACATTATCTCCGGCTAGTCTAAGGGACAGAACGTGTGGCTACGGACCATAAAATCGGCGTTCGAATCGTCGGCTGGAGACTTCGCGCGAAAGCGCAAATTCATTTTGGAGGTACCTACTATATGAATGAACCAAGACTAAAGATTCTTCCCCCATGGACGATTCTAGTAAGGAAGCTAGAAGCCTTATTTGACGGTGATCCTCAGATTGCTTTCAATGTTGACTTTAGTGGAGAACATCCTTCTGTTGTTCTTTCCTGTAACAATGGAGATAAGGTTGCTGCACTAATGCAGATTCTACCTGAAGAAATTAACTTTGGCAATGTTACACTAAAGGTAATGGTAGATGGAACCCCAAGCAACCGCACCTTTAAGAGTAAGGTTGAACTATTTGATACTGCTTTTTTCAAGAATCCTGCCTATGCGTATTCTGTTTGCCCTGCAGAAGAGGGATATCAGTGGATTGGCACTACTTATGTTGTATTCAACAACTGTGTTGTACAGTTCGCAGCTGATAACCTAAATGATTGTCATGGAGTAATTAGTACTCTATATGAGACAATTGCTAGTGAACTTCTAACTGGGCCTGCAACTGAAGGCGTATTCTTCAATACTAATGTTGAGCGCGCAGGTCTTGGAATGCCGCTTGGCGAGTGGCCATAACTTTCCTTGAGCGGAAATTTCCGCTCGTTATGCCCAGATGGTGAACCAGTGAACACCATCTGGTTTAAAAAAATTTAGTAAACTGAAAGAAAAAAAAATAGTTTGTTTACTTTAATAATACTCTTTATATGGAGGTGAGCGATATGAAAAAATGGGAAAAATTTTCGGATAAAGAATTAGAAATTATCGTTCAAAATAGCATTTCATATAGAGAGGTTGCACAAAAATTAGGATATGCAGAACGTAGTGGCGGTGGGTGTGATGCCGCGCGTGAAATGATTGAAGCTAAGGGTTTTAATATAGACCATTTTTTAGGTCAAGGATGGAATAAAAGTAATTTTGATTATGAGCGTTTTCAAGCAGGTAAAGTAATTAAAAGTGCCGCTGCAATTCCAGCTTTAGTACAATTACGAGGACATAAATGTGAGAATTGTGGTGCAGAAACTTGGTTAGGAAATCCTATTCCATTAGAAGTACATCATATTAACGGTGACAGATTAAATAATACATTAGAGAACTTACAGCTGTTATGTCCTAATTGTCATGCTCTTACTGATAATTTTAAGGGTAAAAATAACACTGGTGACAAAAAAAGTAGAAGACGAAGTATTAGTAGAAGCACTTAAAAATAGTTCTAGTATTCGTCAAGCATTAATTTCTGTTGGACTAGCGGGTCGCGGCGGAAACTATGAACGTGCTCACGAATTAATTGATAAATATAATATTACTAAATTTCAAAAAGGTGAGTAATCACCTTTATGCCAGAGTAGACAACCGGTGAAGTCCGCGCACTGAAAATGCGCTATTGATTGGTCCGACTCCAATCTCTGGCACCATAATGGATTGGGAGGTGAGCCGGTAGATGAACTTCTCCATTGGCGATGAACCAAAATCAATCCAAAATCTCCTATTGGTTGGTGCGACCCCAACTCTGGGCACCATATGCCCGTTTAGCTCAGTTGGCAGAGCTTCCGGCTTACATCCGGACGGTCGGCAGTTCAAGTCTGTCAGCGGGTACCAAATCCTATAATAGCCAGTGATAGTATGGACACTAGGGACGCCCTTTAAAGTTGTTCGCGGTAGTGAGAATAACCTTCGCCGTGGCGAAGTAAAAGAGCCACGGGATATGCGCCATTAGCTCAGCAGGCAGAGCACCGCACTTTTAATGCGGGTGTCCCGGTTTCGAGTACCGGATGGCACACTAATTATAAAGGAGATTAAAATGAGAATTATTTCTGGAGCTCATAGATTGCCTGGACATGCGTTTTGTGAATGTGGCACTGAATTTGAATTTGATTACGACGAGATTACAAAGGGCAATAATAAACGACATGGTGCATATATTTATTGGTATAATTCTATTACTTGCCCAGTTTGCAAGAAAGAAATAGAGTTGCCAGATAATTTGGATAGTGTTTGTCCTTGGGTGCCAGATAATTGACATTAAATAAAATTTATAGTATAATTATTTCAGTAAGAAGGAAAGGAGTTCTATTATGAGAAATCCAAATCGTATTGATAAGTTTTGTGATGAGCTTAAAGCGATTTGGCATCAAGTGCCAGATTGGCGCTTTGGGCAACTGATGGAAAATATGCTTAGTGCAAGACTACAAGCAGTATCAGACCCTAATGGTTTCTTTTATACTGAAGATGAAGAATTGTTTGCTTTCTTTAAAAGTTATATGAATGAAATTATAAAAGAAGGTAGACAAAATAAAGATTGGTAATTACATAATCCACCTGACATGGCTGTGACTACAAGGCGCGGAAAGGTGGCGGCAATCTCTTGCCCAAGTAAGTTGAAACGATATACACTCTTGGGATGAAAAGCCTTAATGATGCGAAGATAGAGATATCACGTGAGTTTAGATACATGTGTGTGTAGTCGGTCTCCCTGTGGCCCGTTACGTTAGTAAGTTGGCACAGGGGAAGCTTCTAGGAGTGTAAGATAACGGTAGTCGCGCGGTCTCCGGGGCGATAGTGTAAAGAACACGCTAGGAAAGCAAGGGCCTAGTAATTGAAGGGCAGTACTGAGGCGCTCCACCAAAAACCGCTCGTGTTGGTTCGAATCCAGCCGCTCCTGCTTAAAGACTCGTCAGCAACATTTTTCAAGCATCTGACTTTTAATCTGACTAGCTATAAACGAGTCTTGTTTTATGCCTTTCTATCCCAATTGGAAGAGGAAACCGACTCAAAATCGGCTCAGTTTGGGTTCAAATCCCAAGTTAGGCACTCGCGCCATATAACTTAGGCGCATGGATTACATGTCATCCTTACTATTATACAATTTATTTAGACGTGCTTGAGGGTTCCCACCCGCTGTTGAGAAGAAGCAGAAAGGGATTATGGTGAGACTCGATAATACCGTAAATACTTTCGAGAAGTATAGGACAATGTTTGAAAAGCCGGATTTCTGTAATTGGGGCGATAACACCATCTAGTCCTATATGCCCGAGTAACAGAATTGGCATATGTACGCGGTTCAGAGCCGTGGTTTTGTGGGTTCGACTCCCACCTTGGGCACTTATGTTTATCTTAGATAGGCCCAGTATACTAAAGCGATATAAAGTTCATGGGTTTCGCGTAGAGAAGATAAACATCGCGCCAAAGATACAAATTAAAATAAATATGGCGCAATGAGTGCTGCTCCCACTCATATTACTAAAATATTATTGAAACATTACAAATGGAGCAATTTAATTAAAGATGTGCGATCGGTAGCACAAGAAATAATTCCGAAATAATAGCACGGGTTAGAAGGGCCGGAATTCTATAATTGGGGCCTAAACACCATCCTGAAGTGCTGTTATGCCCACTACTTTGGGCAATTATGGGGATATAGTATAACAGTAAAACAGTAGCTTTGCAAGCTTCAGACCGGGGAGCGTCACCCCGTATCTCCACATTATTATAGGCTCCGAAATCTGGCGGCCGGATACTTGTCTGCAAAACTTGTTTAGTCAGTTCGACTCTGACCGGAGCCTCAATTTGGAGGATTATTTATGATAGGCAATTATAAAATAATAACATTATGTGGGAGCACCCGCTTCAAGGAGGATTTTGAGCGTGTTAACAGAGAACTTACTTTAGCGGGCAATATTGTCATCAGTGTTGGTTGTTTTGGCCATTCTGGTGATACTTTTACAGAGGAACAAAAAGTAATGCTTGATGATATTCATAAGCGCAAGATTGATATGGCCGATGAAATCTTTGTAATTAATAAAGATAAATATATTGGCGCAAGTACTCGTAGTGAAATTGAATATGCGATTTTACATGATAAGCCAGTGAGGTATATGGAATGAGAAAAGGCCGCGGTATAGATCATTATTGGGAAGTAAGAAAATATTTAGGCGATATAGCTTTATATGCTCATTGCAAATGCGGATTTGAATATGCTTGTTCTTCCAATAAAAGAAAACCAGATGGAAGTGTTAGTTTTGAGCAAGAAATTACTAAGCTATACTTATATTGTCCTTATTGTGGAGCACGAAAAAAATGGTATAATGATATACCCAGAAAAATAGATAGACTTCAATATGGCGGGTGAACCCGGCAAGGCGTGGGACCTGTCTCGAAAACAGTGGGAGCGTAAAGCTTATGGTTCGAGTCCATCGCCCGTCGTCATATGTCAAGAGAACTCAGGCGGCCCTGAGCATCCGTTGGAAGCGGATTGGTCTTGTAAAAGGGATGGAGGTCGGCACTTCCTCTTGGCGTATTATATCAGATGGAGTTGATGTATATGAGAAATCGTGCAGAAAAACGTCATAATGATTGGAAGAAAGCAATTCGGAAACGGAAGATTGTTGAAGAAGTCTACCAGTGGCCCGAAGGATGGTATGATAACTTACATCAATATAGTAAGAATAAAGTACATTGTTCTTGCCATGTATGTCGCGGCTGGACTAAACATGGTGAAAATAATATTTCAGATAGACGAAAACTTGAAGAAATGAAAGAACAAATACTTGACAATGAATAAAATTTCTGATATAATAATAATGTAAAAAGGAGATAATAGTAGAAAGAAGAGGCAACTAAAAAGTTTGTTGCAAAAGTAACATGGTAATCATCTCCTTCTTGTGCGGCGAAAGCCGCGTTTATCCACGGTGGCGGAATAGGTAGACGCTAGAAAAGCTCGGCGCTCGACAGGACAGAAGCGTAGGGTTGCCACCCTGTCGGTGGATGCACGTATGTGTTACCCATATAAGGTGCAAATCCTTATCCGTGGAATTATAACGAGAATGTGGTGTAATCTGGTAACACGGGTGCTTCGGGAGCACCAGTTGCGGTTCAAATCCGACATTTTCGACACAATAGACGGTTACAGCAATTATTGCATACAAGGTGTCATTGGTTCAAATCCAATCTTCTCCATTGGAGAAGTAGCTCAATTGGTAGAGCAATTGATTATGAAACTGTCTAGTATTTATAGGCCATTACAGCAAATTATATATAAATGGTGAAAGAAATGTTTGAGAAACATAACTGAGAAGGTTCGATCCCTTCAAATTTAAATGGCCTAGTTTTAGTTGAATATTCGCTCCGTTCTGGAGCTAATAGATTGCCGCGTTGGATTGCTCCTATTTGAAAGAGGCAGAGTAGTATCTGCAACTCTTCCGCGGCGTTTTTCTTATTGGAGGAATTATGGAAGATAAATTAAAAGGAATTTATGGCTGTTTAAAAATAATGGATATGATGCTTTGTAATTATACTTATGATCCATCTCATGGCGTGATACCATTTAAATCTACACAAGAAATGGCAAAATATTTCAGAGCTATGCTACACGCAATTTTACCAGAGGAATATAGATATTATAAAGGAGAATGACACTATGGCGGAATGGTAACGCACCGACCTGCTAAGTCGAGGTTGCTTGTAAAAGGGTATGCACGTTCGAGCCGTGCTAGTGTCGCTTATAGTCCCTTAGCGTAATGGTAGCGCAGTGGACTTTCGGCTCATAGTTTATTTGGCAAAATACTTTTAAACTAGTTGAGAGATATCAAGAGAAATAGGTTCGATCCCTATTGAGCCGACGACTCCACACGTGTTGGTCCGATTCCAACAGGGACTGCTTTTAGGAGGGATTATTATGGCTAAAGATGAAACTCCAATTTATGAAATCTATGTAATGAGTGAACCTTGGCATTTGGATTCTGATAAGTTTCCAAGCTGTGGTCATCGAGAACGAGTAGGTTTTTACTACGAAAAAGATACTGCTATTCGCGCAGTAGAAGAAAATTGGTGTGACCTTCAAGACTATTATGCTCAAGCCGCAGAGGTTTGTAAAGTAGAACCTGGTCTTTATTCCGTTCCCTCTCGGCGTGAATATTGGTACTTCCTATGGAACCAACAAGAAAAGAAATTTGAACTCGCGCGAAAGCCTAAGCTTGGATTATGGGAGGCAGGGTATTGAAACTTTATACATCTTATTGGGCGCAAGTGCGTAATTTTCCAAAAAACCTAGTCGGCCTTTCAACAACTATATGGAACCCACGCTGGAGAAAAATGGGTAAAGATGCGCGTGGAGTAATATGTGTTGATTGCCCTCCTTTTAAACCAGGACATAGCTGCGATGGTTTATGTAATGGGAAGTGTAATCCAAAACATCCAGAAGATTGCTTATTCCTCCAACACTATAAAGCTCAACTAGATAAAATTAATCCAATTACAATTCAAAATAGTTTAGGGAAACTTGCTGCACAAATTTGTCATGATGAACATCTACCAGATGTAGATTTTGCTTTTTTATTTTATGAAACACCAACTAATCCTTGTAGTGAGCGAGTAATGGTACAACGTTGGTTCCAAGAACATGGATATGAAATTAAAGAATGGCAGAAACTAAAATCTTAAAGCAAGCCTTAGCTTTTAATAAAAGTTTTATGCGTGCTTGTTATCATCCTAAAGCTCGTGTGCGAAAAAAGAATTATAAGCGCGCGAAACATATTATGAATTGGCAATGTAAAATTTATGGACATATGCTAGTTCCACAAAAATGGTTAAATATTTGACTTTATCGAAAATTTCTGGTATAATATAAATACAGAAAGGAGAGATAGAGATGCGTAAGTATAGCATGAAGTCCCATAAGCGTAAAAATCATCAGCGTTGGTTTAATCAGTATGTGCGTTATATCAACAAGAACATAGAAGAGGATGACCTTTGGCTTGGGCGTTTCTGTGTAAAACAGAAACGCACAAAAATGGAATGGTTTGAAGACGGTAGCGGCGGTCTTATGACCGCAGAGCTTATTATGTGGGATAAAAAAACCCATACTGTTCGCGTTGGATGGTATAATGGCCTTGACATGGATTGGAAATTTTGGCGCGATTTTAACCAGTTTATTATTGAAGATTGCAAAGTCTGGGAAGAAGAACCTAATGTGCGCGAAAACCGCGTCGACTATCGAAAGGAGCGTAAATGATGTTTTATAAATATAAGGTTGGCTGGTATGATAGTTATGCGGACAAAGAGACTTATGATGAGGGTATTGTATTCGCCCGCGAGTGGAGCCAGGCCGCAGACCATGTAGTAAAAAGCTACGGGGATGATAATGTTTTTGACTTGTATCTGAAAGAAATAATGACTGATGAAGAAGATTATTGCCTTTCCAAAGAAGAAGTCGACAGTGCTTTTAAAGAAGATTAATAAGATACCGCAGAAAGGATGATGCGGGATAAAAATATCAACCATCTTTGACATAATCAAGAATCTGAAATTGGTCACAGTTATGTCTTGAGACCTAAAGCCCTATTGACTCAATCGGACTATGCGTGTAAGCGATACTGTCAAAATATCGAACTGCAATTCTTAATAGCCCTGTTCGAGGCACAACCGCGCTAAAAGAGTCTGAAACGCTAGGCACTTCGAGTACGCGGCCAGCTCGTTAAATCGGCCTCAGAGGTACCGGTCACTCTGTATAATAACGACCGTGTATCATAGGTGTGTAGGCGGCGGCACCTAAACTCGCCACCCTGCGGCGCCAGTGGGATAATGCATTTAAGCAAAAGTCGCCCCATTAAGACTGGCAATCATAATCGGCGGCAAGTTACACTTGTCGCCATTTTTTTATTTGACTTTTTCTTAAAATTAGTGTATAATTTTTATGTAAGAAAGGGAAGATAGAAATGGAAAATAGCATTGAATACGATAAGTGGGACGCTCATATTCATGAGTATAACGAGCATACCGGTTTTCCAGAAGTAACACATTCGCGTGCTGCTGATTTTAATCCTCTGAATTCGATTGAATTTATCCTACATGGAAAAATGCCGGAAGAATATACGAAGGAGTATCAAAATTAATATGGATGCAGAAGCTTGGATTGTATTAATTTGCCTGCTTATTATAATTGTAATCGTGGCCATAGGTGATCCACCAGATAAATGGGGCGAACAATTTGAAGAAGATAAAGGAGACAGAAAATGAATTTTGATATTTATACTGAAGAAATGAGTAAATCGGTGTGGGATAAAGCTTTCTTTATGGATAAAATTATCGGTGCGAAGCTTGTTATTGACTTTGGATGCGCTGACGGCGCTATGATTCGTATGCTTGCGCCGTTGTTTCCCAACACCACTTTCTATGGTTATGACATTAATGATGATTTGATTATTGAGGCTTGGCGCAAACTTGAATCTCCTGCGGATAAAAATACTTTCTTCTTTCATAAGGAGAGAAGCTTTGCCGATCGACATGATAGTTTTGAAGATATGATTGCTATGGCAATGCAGTATTACAAGCCTGATGAAATTTGTATTAACTTTTCTTCTGTGCTACATGAAGTTTTTTCTTCTAGCCCTAGTGGTAAAGAAACTATTCGACGCCTTGTTAAAGAACTGCAGCCGAAGTACATTACTATTCGAGATATGTATTGGCACGCGGTTTCTAGCGTAAATGTACTACGTTGCTCAGAAGATAAGATCCGAGCGCAGGTAGAAGAAAAGTATCTCAATGATTATGAAGCTACGTTTGATTATATACACTCTCCCCAGTCTATTACTCATTTCCTTATGAAGTACCAGTGGAAAGACAATGGATGGGAAGATGAAATGAAAGAAAACTATTTTTCCTATACTATTGAGGATTTTCTCAATGCTATGTGCCGATGGCAGTATACTACTGTATTTGAATCTCATTATCAGCTTCCTTATTTGACAGAAAAATGGAAGAATGAATATGATTTCTTTGTGCCAGAAGCGCATACTCATGCACAGTTTATTCTTAGGAGGAATGATTAATGGCGATTTTATATATTCTTTGCGGCCCGAGCGCTTGTGGTAAAAGCACTTGGCGCGACACTTTTATTGCAGAGCATAGCGATAAGGATATTCGATATGTTTCTCGTGACGAAATTCGTTTTTCTATGCTTGAAGAAGGCGAAGATTATTTTGCTCATGAGAAAGAAGTTTTCAAGAAGTTTGTTAGCACCTTGGCGCAGACTCTTGTTGACGGATTTGACGTAATTGCAGACGCTACTCATCTTAATGAGTTTTCGCGCAAGAAGCTTACCAACGCACTTGACCGTATTGGCGTAGATTATGAAATTAAGTATGTAGTATTCTATACCTTGTACTCCGAATGCTGTGAGCGGGATGCAATGCGCGAAGGCATGGCATACGTAGGTCCTGATGTTATTCGTGGAATGTTCCGCTCCTTTAAGGCGCCGACTCTTGAAGAAGATCGTCGCGCCACAGAAATTATTGAAGTAGGAAATAAGAAAGGAGATTTTTCCTTTCTGATAGACCCCTACTGGAAGGAGATGTAAGATGGGTGATATTTGGCTCTCGTCAGATTTACATCTGATGCATAATAAGCCATTCTTATACGAACCTCGTGGCTTTACTTCTACCGAGGAAATGTGTGAAGCTATTGTAGAACGTTGGAACTCAGTTGTAAGAGACGAAGATCTTGTTTATAATCTAGGCGATATTGCTCTTAGCGATGTTGATGCAGCTATTCCTTATCTACAGCGGCTTAAGGGACACCAAATATGGATTCTCGGGAACCACGATACTTTAGGAAAGATAGAGAAAATCTTGCCTGCATGTCCCAAAATCCAGCTTCTTGGCACTGAAAGGACTTCTTATGCCACTGTCATTAAGAGCGGAAAATGGAGCTTTTATCTATCGCATTATCCCACTTTGACTGGAAATAACGAAACTTGGCGTAAAGTAGCTAATCTTTGTGGCCATAGTCATACGCAAGACAAATGGGTTGACTGGGACAAAATGTGCTATCATGTAGAGATGGATGCCCATGACTGCTATCCAGTAAATTTGGAACATATTAAAGATCAAATTCGAAAGAAATATTTGACTTCTCTTGAAAATTGAGTTATAATAATTATGTTAAAAGATAATAAATGTTTGATTGGATCACCATGCAAACATTGTGATCCTTCAGTATGTTTATTTTATAAACACTCTTACAGTCGTGACAACGACCAAGATGAAAAGGAGAATAAAAAGGAAAATGAAAGATTGCGTATGTATGCACCCCGGACATGTGGAATATCTGGGACTAGGAGAACTAGAGACTGTTGAAATTCCAATAAATTATCATTATGAACGGCATCATTGTGGTGGCGGTTATACATGCGATGATTTTAAAAAAGAGCTTATTCGTCCTAAAGTATTCCTACTTACTGGGTTTCACCCTGGACGCTTATTTAAAGTTATACACGGTCTTTCTGAACGAATTCAAGTTTGTCCATTTTGTGGTCGTAATACAGCTGAGTGGCATGAAGAGCATGATGTAGATGAATATCCGCAAGCTTTTATTGATTTATATGAACGTCCCTCAAATGTGATGGAAGGTATAGAAGGATATTTATAATTCTACAATCTAGTTTTAAACCAAGATGAAAAAGGAGAAAGAAAATGATCTATCGCCGGAAGTCAGAGACAGTTGAAGCAATCATGTTTGACGGCTCTAATTTAGAGCAAATTCGGCAGTTCCTGAAAGATTATTTCAAATATGGCCATATTATGGAAGATGGACATTTATTTTTAATGCTAAATAGTAATAATGCGCTTTATAGCGCACAGGTTTATGATTATATTGTAGTAGATAAAATGCATGGATTTACTATGAATAAGAAAGCCTTTGAAAATACTTATATCCCGCGGTCTTGATAAAGACTAAGATGAAAAGGAGAAAAAAAATGAACGAACTACTAAAGAATCTGAAGACTGAAACTAATTACCGTTATACCGAGAACGGCGCCCTGACTCATAAGTCTACGCTAAATAAAGTGCTGGATATGTTTGCTATGGGCGGTTCTATGCGTAATCGCTCTGACGATGATGTTATTAACATGTTCAAGCAGGCATACGAAGAGGATAGGACTCTTGCGCTAAAGTGTCTCTTCTATCTGCGCGATGTACGCGGCGGTGCAGGTGAGAGACGATTTTTCCGCATTTGTATCAAGTGGCTTGCTAATGAATGTCCGGAAGAGATGGAACACCTAATTCCCCTCATTAGTGAATATGGCCGCTACGACGACCTTTTTGAGCTATTTGGCACTCCTTGCGAAGCCGCGATGATAGGATATATTTTCCATGTCCTTAATAAGAATGAAGATCATCTTATTTATAAATGGATGCCTTCGATCAATGCATCTTCTAAAGAAAGCAAAATTCGTGGACGTAAATTCGTGCATGAATTCGGCATGACTGAGCGTCAGTATCGTCAGATGCTTTCTGAAGGCCGCAAAGCCTGTCACTTGGTCGAAACTCTTATGAGCCAGAATCAGTGGAACCAGATTGCATTTGATAAGCTGCCTTCTCGCGCAGGTCTTCTATATAAGAATGCTTTCATGCGCCGTGAGGAAACTAAAGAACGCTATGCTGAGTTTATGTCCCGCAAGGACACTAAGGTAAATGCGAGTGTACTGAATCCTGTTGAAATCGCGCACCAGATTCTTGGTACGTGGAGTACTCCCTCTGCTACTGAGCGTCAGGCTTGGCAGAAGTATTGGGATAATCTGAAAGATTATTACAATGGCCGCGAAGAGCCTGGCATTGCAGTAGTTGATGTCAGTGGCAGTATGAGTGGCACTCCTATGGAAGCCGCAGTTTCTATGGGTGCGTATATTGCCGAACGCGGGAAAGGCCCGTTCCAGAATCATTTTATTACTTTCAGCGCTAATCCGCAGCTAGTAGAATTTGAAGGCGTAGATATCTATGATAAGTTTAAACGTGCGGTACGTGCAGACTGGGGACAGAATACGAACCTTGAAGCAGTATTTGATATGCTGCTGGAGACTGGTCTACGCAATCATGTGCCAGATGCCGAAATGCCGAAGACGATTTACATATTTTCGGATATGGAATTCGATCACGGTTTGACTTGCGGCGCGCGTTCCCTTGATCGTTGGGACTATAATATGCGTTCTATGAATCGCTCGCAGATTGATACACTCATTGAGGCTAAGACTAAAGAATGGATGTGGGCAGGATATACCGCACCGAGAGTAATCTTCTGGAACCTCAATGCTCGGCAGCCCAACATTCCCGCTATTGGCCCGGGATTCTCCTATTGTAGCGGTTTCTCTATGAGCGCGCTTGAAGGAGTACTTTCCGGTAAAGATGGTATCAAAATGATGCGAACTGTACTAGAAGGAGAGCGCTATGCGCCAATTTCTAGTGTTCTATAAATTCTCTCTTTCTGAAAAGTCAAGCAATCAAATGCTTGACTTTTTTCATATTTTTTGATATAATTAATTTATAAGGAGGAAGATGATGGATATTATAGAAGCAGTTAAAAGACATCATCAATGGGTAAAAGATAAAGGTTATGAAACAGTAATGACTGTCTTAATTGGCAGCCAAAATTATTGTTTAGACAATGAAAATAGTGATATTGATACTTTTACTTTTATTTTTCCTACCATTGACGATTTATCAGCCGCGTGCGAACCGGATAGTGGTGAATTTGAAGTCGAAGATGGAAAATGTATGTATAAAGATATTCGACTTGCGCTTAATCTTTTAAAGAAAGCATCTCCAAATAGTGTTGAATGCTTTGTCGGAGCGTATAAATATTATGAACCTAAATATGCTACTATCTTAGAAAAATATTTAGATAATGAGTATATTTTAAATAAAATGGTACATTGCAATTATTCTCATATGTTATATGCAATGGCTGGAATGGCACATCAGCTTACTAAACGCAATATGCCTGCCGGAAAACGCTATTCTCATGCCTTACGTCTATATAGTATGAAAGATAACTTTTTGAATTTTACAGATACATCTCAATTGCTTAAATTATTGCCTCGTGATTATCAAGAAGCTCTACATGCTAAGAGAGATACATTGGAATCTCATAATGCATATTATAATGATGGCTGTGAAAGTATTGCAAATCTTTTAGACGATTGTCGCAATGAGTTTAAAAAAACAGTTATTCAACAAGCGATTGAAACAGAAGGAAAACAATTAATTGAATTAATGCAATATGAATTAATGCATTATTATATTAAATATATTTTATAAGAGGAGACATAATGGATCTAAAAATTCACAATGGGATGCGCGTCCTATATAAACACAATGGGCAATGGTGCGTTGGAAAACTTACAAATCAAGAGTCGCCAGTGCTTACTGAAAAGGGATTATTTGTATTTGTTATTCCTAAAAACTATATGGATGCAGAAGAAGTACCATATCTGCATGATGTAGAAATTAATGATTTGTTCCTAGAAGCGGTCCCAGTAGAAGATTGGATGGCTCAGTATGGCTATCTAATGCCAAAAGAAGATTATATTAATTTCATTAAAAGCGAAGACTTTGATAAGAATGTTGAACGTGCGTATGTATCAGATGGTGAATATTATTATTATAATGTAAACAAATACTCAGAACAATGGTTGAATAAACAGCCATTTGATTTTATAGTGAGGGAAGAATGAAACCGAAATTAACATGGCATAATATCCTAGGCCATTGGAAAACAATTCGTACTCATAGAAAATGGGTTAGATATTATTGCAATCTTGCTGGTATCCGTTGGCGCGGATTAAAACATGATTTATCGAAATATTCGCCCACTGAATTTTTTGAATCCGCGCGTTATTGGACTGGGACTAGTTCTCCAATAAACGAAGCTAAGAAACAGCAGGGCTATTCGCGCGCATGGCTACATCATCGCGGCCGCAATCCTCATCATTGGGCATACTGGGCAGATAATTTTAGCGAAGGGCTGACAGTATATCCGATGCCCATGAATGATTTTGTAGAATTGGTTTGTGATTTTCTCGCGGCTGGTCGGGCTTATAGTGGTGACATGTTTTCATATAGTAATGAGCGTCTTTGGTGGCTTCATGAGCGTGATCATGGTTCGCGCGCAATGAACGAGAAAAATAAGAAAATGCTTGATGTTATTTTTTCTGACTTAGAGTTCGCGGATAATCATCTGCTGAGTGGTTGTCCTACTGGACTATTAACCATGACTCCAGAAACCCTAATTAAAACTGGTTACATTCAAGAAGTTTGGAGGGCTAATCAATGAAGTGGATTAAGCGCGAAATAAAATTAGAAGATGTCGAAGCGATAGCTTCCCAAGGCATGGCAATGGCTAAAGCAGGAAATCCACTTGTAGAGAAACTTAGATGTGTATATCAACTTGAAAATGATCCTGTAATCTATATGATTCCGTTATTAGATTATATAGATACAGTACCAGACCAAAAAATCATCTCCTTTCAACTTTGTCAAATGGTCGAATAACCATTTGACTTTTTTTAAATTTATGTTATAATTTTTATAGAAAGAGAGGTAAGAGGAATGGTCGCAAAAACTTATCAAAGTTTAGAAATCCAAGGAGAGCCTTTTAAAGAGAATAAGCGTTTGTATGTTAATGTGCTTACTGCCAAGGGGCCAAAAAAAGTCCGCTGGTATACAGATGCTGAGTATCGACGCATGTATCCTGATGCGCCAGTAGAAAATAAATTAATGGACTTCAATGCTAAACATGCTTTTGGCTTTGACGAAAAAGGCTATATTACTTTATATAAAGGAGACAAGCGAGTAGTAGAGAGGTGGGCTGAAAATGACCGTACTAATATTTGGCGTAATACTACTTTTGGGTATTATACTCCTAGTAAATTTCCCACGCCCAAAACCGTAAGCGGAATTGAACCTATTCAGCTAAAGTGGGAACAAGTACAAGATTATGAAGACAGGATGAAACCCCATGAAGAAGTCGCTAAGTTGGTCAGCCATCTTCTTGGTACTGATGTTATTAGCAGCAGTACCTACCAAGGACAAGAAAATGACTGGCTTGAAAAAGAAGTTGTTGTTAAAGAGAATCTCGCGCGTGAAGATCATTTTGGCGAAAAGCATACGCATTTTATGCGCGATGCCGAAGGTAATACTTATGTATGGGAAACAGGCACCAAAAATCTTGAAGTTGGTATGGCTCTTAAGCTGAGAATGAAGGTTAAGACGCATAAAGAAATTAATGGAGAAAAGTGTACTGTAGTTTGGTACTGTAAAATTATATGATTGTTTTAAGTAATTACTATAAAGGACTTGTATGCCGCTGTAATAACTGCGGCGCACTACTCGGATATAAGCCAGAGGATGTACATAACAATTCTTATGTAACATGTCCGCGATGCAAATTTGAAATTTTAACTAAAATGCAACTTGATTATGATGGGCTGGTAAGAGAGGAGAAAAAAGATGGCGAAGCTGTGGTTCGGTAATTCGTTTGGCAAGAGACGAATAATTGCAGAATGTAATACTTTTGCGGAAGTAATGACTGAAATTGATAAGTTTATTGCTGATGCGAATGATAGATGGCCGAATAAGAGGCCATTCAAGAGATACTATACTCGTATTTGGAATGAGAATGGCGAATCTGTATTTGATGTAGGCAGCCATACAGAATTTTTCTACTTTGACCTACCTTATCCAGAAGATGAACATGGTTTTGTCGATGAAAGCGAGGTATTTAATAAATGATAACTAGCGCGGCGGTTCGCATCTATGATAAGAAGCAAGATAAAGAAATCATTTTGCCCGTGCATCGTCATTGTGATGCTTTCTATATCCTAAGAGAACTTGGATATTCTAAGGATGATTTTGAAAGCAATCTCAATGATCAGGGTTTCCTTGATGAGCATGATAATTTTTATAATAGAGTGGAGGCATGGAAACATGCTTATCTTCATGACCAGATTAATCCTGATGCTATGGGAAATTCTATGCAATCATTATTTAGTGAGGATTTGTGGTAATGAGCAACGAATTTAAAGATTATTTATGGAATACAATAAGCGACGTCGTACTTAATTCTGGTATAATGGATAAGATTGAAGAAATACCAAATCCTTCCTATTCAAAAACTTACGTCTATGGATGGAAGAATGGGCAAAAAGTTTTATTGCAAGTTTGGTTTGATGACGAGCTTGAAGAATGGCGAATGGAGCATAGGGAGACAGATAAATGAAAAAAATTATTCTTGTTGTTACATTAATTTTAACCTGTCTTTTAATTGCTGGATGTACTTCAACAAAAACTTCCACGAATACGGATTATGGCATGGGCATGATTATTATGCCAGACGGCTCTATTATTAAAGGAGAATGTAGTAATTTTTGTCGTATTTCAGGTGACTGGGCACTAGTTACAATTGATGGTGTAACATATGCTGCCAGTGATTGGCGTATTGTAAGATGGAAATAAAGTAATTGACATTTTCTAAATTTATGATATAATTATTATGTAAGAAAGAGAGAAAGGATGATTTAAATGGCCTGCATTTGTGAAAAAGATGGTTATCATTATTTTGAAAAACGTGATTCTATTACATATAGAGATTTATATTATTTATATTCTGAAAATGGCGGGCCTAATGCTTCTAAGGTAGTAACAGAAAAGAATGTAGATTTGTATCTAAGAGTGAATTATCCTTATCTTTGGGAGACTACCTCTAGTGATTATATTAGTAGCGGTGGTTATATGAAACGACTTTATAATTGTCCTCTTTGTGGGCGTTCTTTTCCTTCCCCTAAAAGTATTTTAGATTAATAGAAAGGATGATTTAAATGCTGAATAAAAATTCCGAGCGCGAACTCGCCTATGTAGTTCTAATTGATGGTATTGAACCGATTCCTGGTTATGATCGTGTAGAACATGCAATTGTTGGCGGCTGGCGTGTAATTGTACAGAAAGATCAGTTTAAAGTGGGCGATCCTGCTATTTATTTCGAGATTGACTCGCGCGTTCCTTCTGATAAGGAATGTTTTGCCTTCCTTGAGAAGCGCAATTATAAAGTTAAGACTTTGAAGATGTGCAAAACTATTTCTCAGGGTTTGCTTATGCACGCTGATGATTTTGGTTGGACCATTGGTGATGGATCTGAATTTATTGAAAAGTCTCCTTATATCATGGATGATGAGCATATGATTCATTTTGCCACTGGAGAATCTCGTTTCCTTACTACTAAACTGGGTGTAACTTATGCAGATGAAGAAGATAATATTCGTAAGGCCGCGCCAGTTGATAAGTATAAGAAAATGGCTCAGCGGCATCAGAAGCTTTTCAAGAAACCTTTTGTACGCTGGTTGATGCGACATAAGTTTGGCCGCGAAATTATGTTTTTCTTCTTTGGGAAGAAGAAAGATAAGAAGAACGGATGGCCTGCTTGGGTATCTAAGACTGATGAAGAACGCGTACAGAACATGCCTTGGATACTGGAAGATTCCGGCGACTGGGTAGCCACTGAAAAAATTGATGGTACTAGCACTACCTTTACTATGAAGCGTGGAAAATTTGGCAAAAAGAACTTTTATGTATGCTCTCGTAATGTTTGCTTCGGTGAAGAAAATAAGCCTTGCTATTATGATACCAACGTATATTGGGAAATGGCAAAGAAATACAATATCTTTGAAGTTCTTTCCGAGATGCTTGAAAAGTATCCTCAGGAAGAATGGATTACCATTCAAGGCGAAACTTACGGTGATGACGTACAGCGGCGTGATTATTCTCTAACTGGACATGATTTTGCCGCCTTTAATTTGATTTTCTCTTCTAAAGGACGGGTTGGTACTTTGGAAATGCTCAAAATTCTTGCAGAATATGACGTTCCTTGTGTACCCGTGCTTGAAAGTTGTATGAAAATAAATCAGTTTGAAAATGTTGATGCTATTCTTGCATATGCAGATGGTAATTCTGTAAAAGACGATAAGCCTCGTGAGGGAATCGTATTCCGCTCTACTGATGGCGCTAAGTCTTTTAAGGCAGTGAGCAACAGCTTTTTGCTGAAATATCATGGATAAGGAGTAAATAATGAAAATTACTTTTGATACGCTTCCAGACGTAATTTGGGGTACTATGTATGGCGGAAAATGCACAAAAGAAAACGCTATCATTATTCCAATTAAGAAATCTGAGCTTCATAAAACGGTATCTGATGATAGTGTCATTTATGTTTGGGGATGGCCCGGCCCAGATGGTAATATATATAATTATAGTGACTATGGAGAGACTTGGGCTTTTACTCCAGAAGAATTATCTCCTGCTAGAAAATATGAGGATGTGTATGGAAAGGAGTAAATAATGACTGTTAAGGAATTGCGTGAAATTATTTCTAAGTATGATGATGATAAAGAAATTAACATTATGATTGAAGATATACATGGACTTCAATCTCCACTGCATATGGCACTTGCTCCGCTGCAATATCATGGGGTATTGAATGATGGAAAAGTATTTTTAGGCGGTTATGATTTTTACAAAGGTGAAAATATAGATGACGAAAGCTAAAGTAATTCGTATTCTTAAAATCGAACGTGAATGCATTAGCCGTGATTGTGATCGCAATTGCGGCTACTGCGATTTGGTTCAAGAACAAGAAACACTATTGGACGCTTACAATAGTGCGATTTCGCTATTGAGCATAAACCAAGAAGATATAGATGACAATACTAAATGGAATAAGGAGTGGATAAAATGAGTGAGTATACACAGTATCTACGATGGCGGTATCGCCGCGACCTACTACGCGCACGCGGAGAGGAACTAAACAAAGGACTGATTGGTAAGCTAAATAGGAAGATTAGGAAATATGAAAGCACTCATCCAGAACCCTGAGAGGAAATGAGTCTCATGCACGATATATTTTGTTTTACTGATATACATGGATGTCGCCCTTTATTTGATGCTATTATGAATTACTGCAAAAAACAAGATGATGAGGCTACAATCATTTTTTGCGGCGATGCTTGCGATCGTGGTCCAGATGGCTATACAATTATGAAAGAACTTTTAGAAAATCCAAAAGTAATATATCTAATGGGCAACCATGAAGATATGTTTACGCGAGCCGCACGAGAAATTATAGAAAAGTTTAATTTTAAGAATACTGATAGGGATAGAGTAAAAACTGTTCTTTCTGCTTGTAAAGCCTTTGATTACAAATATGCAGCAATTCAAGATTCGCTGTATAATGGCGGCATGCCCACGCTATTAGATTGGATAATGGATGGTATGCCAATGGACTTTGTTGAGCATATTGAGCAGCTTCCTCGTACCTTTAGTTATGAAGATAAAGATTTCTGCCATAGCGGTGGCGTATATCAAACGTTTCAACGCGTATCTGAATGCGAGTATGAAATGACTGCACCGAATCTATGGGACACTGATGCTATTGTTTGGAATAGATCTGCATTAGACATAGGATGGGCTCCAAATCGTATGTGTATTTTTGGACATACGCCTACACCATATTTATCAGACTATATTAAGATTCAAGTCGATAAAGCCCAGCCAGTAAAATATGCATCCACTAGTTATCCTATATATACTGGAGAAAAACTAGATATGGATACCGGTACAATATTTACTGGAAAAGCTTACGTTCTTAATGTATTAACAATGCGGGCGCAAGGATTTGAATTAAAAAATGATGAAGTTGAAGAAATTGAAGTAATTCAATTGTAATATTAAGACTTATTTTTAAGGAAAAGCCATTCAATAGAATGGCTTTATTTTTATATAGAGGAGGCAAACATGAGCTTTAGTTTATTTGATTAGTATGAATTAAGTGGACGCTTTTGCTATTTTTTAGATTTATGGAATTCAGATTCACGCACGCCTGCGATAAGTAAGGTAAAACGTCGATTAGCTCACTGGGCATATGACTCAATGTTTATTCCTATAAAGAATCAATTAACTATAGATAATAACCATAGTAAAGATGATGTAATTGGTCAAGCTATTGAATTTTTAATCAATGTAGCTCAAAGCGAACGAAATAAAGAAATACAAGTAATTAAAAAATATATTAATGAAATCAAACAAAATCCTATGATTGTAAATATATTAAATAATCCAAATGCTAATCGTAACGATTTAGTACATTTAATAAATGATTTAGAAACTTTTTCTGCAAATCCAACCAGCGGTACTGACTTAAAAAATTTTTATATCAAACTAACCTTATTAATTAACTCAATACGTAATTCTATTGAATCATTTAATAAACGTTTACAATAGTTATTAGATAAAAATAGAAATTCAACTAGTGATATACGTTCTGATTTTTTTGCTACACGTATAGCTGGAGATATTGATACACTTATGCGAAATTTAACGGGTACAGTTCAACGTGAAAAAGAAACTGCACTTAGTACGCGAATAGTCAAATTACTAACTGATTACATAAGTAAAATTAGTTTATCATCATCTTTGTTTTTAAATAGTCCAGAGGCCGCACTTATCGGTATCATGATTGATTTTGAAAAATTTCTTCAAAATAAATATGACTAGTTAAATATAGCTGATGCGGTAAAGCTTGAAGAAATGGATATTGACGCTATTTTTGAAGAATATACGCAGCTTCATGATACATTTTTAGATAAATTAATTACTGATAATTAGGAATTAAAGACTACATTAAAATCCATTTAGACAGAAATGGGTATTCGTGAATTATAGTAGGAAGAAGAAGAATGCGAGTAGAGGAATCATACTTTAGCCAATTTAAAAAAATCTAAACGTCATTCTACAAATCCACGTACCCGCTAGGCCATAAATAAAGTATTACGCGCTAATGGTAGACAAGAAATTAGTAATTATTTACGATGGAACGTAACTACAGATCGGAATAATAGACATGGTACTATTTATGAATTAATTCTACCAGTATTAGAACAAGCCCTTAAAGTTGGAGGACATGCTGCAACCGACGTTATTAGTATTGATATAGGCAATATTAATATAGATATAGATATTAAGCAAGCTATTCAGCAATAGACCAGCAGTATTCGTACCGTTATTGAAGAACAAGCTAAATTATAGAGAAAGGATAGATAGGATGATTTAATTGAATAGGCAAAAGCTATGAATAAAAACATTTAGAATTCTATTACATAGCTCAATACTTTATTAAAAGGAAATAAAATTCCAGAAGATATTTTTATTTATCATCAATCATTAAAATTATATACCTAGATTGAAGAACATAAAACTGCACAATTTCATGGCCGTGAAATGCAAGCTTTAAATATGATGGATAATTTATATGCTGCAGGAGATAATGTCATGCTAATGGATAAAGATATTCTTTATGGTGCTTTATTAAATTTATCAAAATTAGCCATTGGACATGAGCATGTTACAACTGTTGAAAATTATTTATCAATCTTCGCTGGATTACTCATGTTTGATGATATTTAGACAATGGCATGGGATATCGCAAGAACAACTGCTCATCAAGTTAATAGTAATGGAGCAGCATATAATGTACACTTATATTTAGTAAATGATATATATGTACCTGGATCACTTGTATTAACAACCATTTCAGAAGCATTACGAAATGGATATTAGTAGATTTCTGCTGTTAATGGCGCAAAAGTTACTATTGATACGTCCGGTGCAGACGCTGTTATTCAAGGATGGATTGATGCTAGAAATAATGGTGTACCATACACAGAAAATTTATCTTGGGAAGAAGTAGCTGAAAAAGTTATGGCAGGCACAAAGACGCAGATTACTTTTTTATCTTCCTTTTTTTCTTTTTTAAAAGATATATAGTCTTATATAGGCTAATATCATAAAACTTCCTTATGGAGGTGAGACCCATGAATCAAGCATAGCTTGAACACATATTAGATTGGCTTATTCATAATTTTGTCCAAGTCTTCCTAATATGCTCCGTTTTCATCCAAATTACCCCTGTTAAATGGAATCCTATTACATCTTTTATTAAATGGCTTGGAAAACTTTTAACACATGAAATCCAAGACAGCGTAAAAGACATAGCCGAATAGGTAGAAAGTTTATAGGGTGACGTAGATGCAAACGAAAAAGATCGTATTCGCTGGGAAATTCTTGACTTTGCTAATTCTTGTCGACACGGGCGCGAACATACGCATGATGAATATCAACATATTGCCGATTTACATGACAAGTATAAAGCTCTCTTAAAGAAAACTGGTGATAAAAATGGTGTATTTGATACAGAATACGCTATGATCGATTCTTTATACAAAAAACACTTAAAAAATAATGACTTCCTAAATAATTGACATTCTTTTTAATTTAGTGTATAATAAATTAAAAAGGAGGATGTAAAATGGTTCAAGAAAAACGTAGCGCAGAACAAATTGCAGCTTTAGAAATTTATACAGATGGGTCATGTAAAAGTTTAGCCAAAATACGTTTTGGCGGCTGGAGCTTTGTCGCTCTACGTGGAGGTGAATTTCAATACCGGGCTTGCGGCGGCGAACAGGACACCACAAATCAGCGAATGGAATTATTAGCAATTCGTAATGCCTTAGAGTACGCGCGCCTAAACCGGCATCCTAATGAACGTGTCATTATTTACAGTGACTCAGCTTATGCTATTAACTGTTATAAACAGCAATGGTATAGCAAGTGGCAAATTAATGGATGGGTTAATTCTAAAGGTGAAGATGTCGCAAATCAAGACTTATGGATTCAAATTATTCCATACTTTGAAAATTTTTGGTACAGCTTTTCAAAAGTAAAAGGCCATGCTGATAATTATTGGAATAATGAATGTGATAGATTTGCTCAAGAAGTAGCCCAGGACTTAAAGGATAGTTTCCGAGGATTAAACAATGAATGATGAAATTTATGAAGTTGGACGTAATGAGTACGCCGGCTTAGTAGGAGAAATGAAAACTAACTGTTTTGACATGGAAAAAGCGTATGAAAATGACTGCGTTGTTGTTAAACTGGTTAGTAAACGTACAGGTCGAGTAGTTACTAAGCGAGTGATTGATGCAGATTAGAATGAAACTTACTACATATATGAATTACCAGCGGATAATGAAAGACTTGCACCTAAGAAAATTCGCCAATATCAATTAGAAAGCAAAGAAGAAGTTCAAGCTTTCTTTGATATTCTTAATAAAATTCAAAAGGGTGAGAAACATGATTGAATTATTTACCAATATTAATGATAGATTAAAACAGGAAGCCGCAGATGTTTGGAATCTTGCATCTATATTAGCTCCTGAACGCGCTGCGCGGCTCTTATCTGAATATACTAAAGCTCACTCTGAAGAGGAATAGGATTTTTTACAATTCTATTTTAACTTACAAATGGAAGTGCTAAAACAATGAAACAAACAATTATTTTATCTGGTAAGTCCGGCTCTGGAAAAGATGTTACTGCTCAGTATATGTGCGAGGCCCTTGAAAAGAGAGGAAAGCGTGTATTATTAATTCATTATGCCGATGCGCTTAAATGGTTCCTGCGCGATTTTATGGATTGGGATGGTAAGAAAGATGAGGTAGGAAGAACTCTATTACAGCAAGTTGGCACGGACATTGTGCGTGCTTGCCATCCGAATTTCTGGACCGGCATTGTTGTAGGATTAATTCAGTCTTTTGAGCCGTATAATAATTTTGATGTAGCTATAGTCCCAGATGCGCGATTCCCCAATGAAATTGATATCGCGCTGCAGGGCATTAAAAATTGTGTAGCAGTAAGAATTGAACGTAAAAATGAAGATGGCACAGAATGGATTAATCCAGCTCTAACTGACGATCAACGTAATCATCCAAGTGAAACTTCACTTGACTGCTATGGTTTTGATTATGTGTTGCATAACGAAGGGGACTTAGAAGAGTTGCGAGCTGGCGCAGAAGCAATTTTAAAAGACTTATATTTAATTTAAAGGAGAAATTTATATGACCAGTAATGAATGGCGCGAATTGGGTATTCAAAAATATTGGGCTCCTACAGCATCGGTTTCTAAAGAAATGAAGCGCATGAAGCTTGAAGCCGCCGCAGAGAGTGGCCAATATATTTGGAGTGAAAAATTTGACGGTAATTTCTTGCGCGGAATTATTACTCCAGATGATAATGTACTGCAAACTCGTGGAATTAGTAAAGCAACGGGACAACTTGGTGAAGTACAGGATAAAGTACTTTTCTGGAAAGATGTATGCAAAGCATTTACAAAAGGTACTACTGTTCTACTTGGAGAAGGATATATTCCTGGCGGCGTAGATGCCACAGTAGGAGCTGTATTGCGCTGTTTAGCTCCAAAGGCACTTGCGCGCCAAAAAGAAACTCCTGTAGAATGGCGCATATTTGATGTACTTGCGCTAGATGGAGTAGAATTTCTAGATAAACCAATTGAAGAGCGAGTACCTTACATCAATGAAGTTGTCAAACGTATTAATAGTCCTCTCGTTAAAGGGATTGAATTCCACGAAATGAACGAACATTTTTTTGATGATGTGGCTACAATTTTAGGCCGTGGTGGTGAAGGTGCAGTATGCTATAAGAAAGGAGTCCTATACACTCCTGGTAAGCGCAGTTCTGCATGGACTACAATTAAAGTAAAACAAGAAATTACTTCTGAAGTTGATGCCATTATTACTGGTACTGTACAAGGTGAAAAACTCTATCATGGAGATGACCTTGGACATTGGCAGCTTTGGGAAAATACTCGCACCGGTCAATTGGTACAAGGAGATTACTTTGGAGAGTACCAGGTTGGTGGTACATATCTACCAGTGTCTAAAAATTATTTTAATAAATGGCCTGCTGCAATTCAAGTAGGCGTTTATAATAAAGAAGATATTATTATTCCTCTTTGTAAAGTAAGCGGCCTAACAGAAGAATTTAAGACTGCTTTACGTGACCATCCAAAAGAATGGATTGGTACACCTGTTACAATTACTGGAATGATGGTATCAGAGCGACGTGCTAATGCTGAAGGTGAAGGTATATCCATCCGCCACCCAATCCTCAAATCATTGAGAAAAGGTGACCTTGATCCGAAAGATTGTACACTCGCAAAAATTATTGAATAAGCCCGCATATTAGCGTGGCTGAGGAGGACTTATGGACTTAGAAGAATTATTCGGTGAAGTAGAAAAATTTGGATTTGATCCAATTACGTATCAATACTTTCATCAATTGCTAGATAAGCGTACTATTATTTTAAATGAGTACGTTACTGATGCAACTGTAGAAAAAGTATATCTTCCGTTAAAAGAATTTGAAGAGGACTATTCTACCGATCCGGTAACACTAATCCTAAACTCTTGCGGCGGTAGTGTAGCTAATGGCCTCTACCTCGCGCAATATATTTCGCTATATTCTAAACCACTAAATATTATCGTGCCAGGCATGGCCGCAAGTATGGCAGGAATTATTCTTGCTGGCGGTGGAAAAAATGAAAATGTAATTCGATATGGTTTCCCTGCATCTTATGTCCTGCTTCATGATGGCTATGTAGCACTCGAATCCAGTGAGAGTCGTACAGCAGATGATATTATGGAATTTAATAAGAGCGTGGATGTAGATATTCGAGACTTTATTATTGCTAATACTAACATAACTCCAGAGATGTACGATGCACACACAAGAAAGCAATGGTTCATAAAAGGTAAAGAACTAATTGATTTGGGAATGCTCGACCATCTGTATGGAGTTGATGATAAATGATTAAGCACTTTGCAGATACATCTTATATTCTACATGGAGCGGCTGAAGGTCATATCGCCATCAGCCCTTTAACTTTATGTGAGCTAGAACATATTAAAGGAAATGAACATGAAAGTTCGGAGATTAAGTTCCGGGCACGTGAAGCCATTCGTACAATTATGGAAGGTATCAAATATGAAGTTATATTAGATGATAATAAAAAGATAGATAAGCTACTAAAGAAATATAGTTTTTTAAGTAATATCAATGACCATCGAATTATTCTTGCCGCTGAAATTTTCGCGCAAGAAGAGAAAGCAGACATAATCTTTCTTACCTGTGACGCAACGCAATATCAATTTGCGCTTCAGATGCCACATCTTTTGGCCACTTATACTCCGGCCCGAAAAGCACCCACTGAAGAATGGTGCGGATGGGCTAAGTATTATCCAAATGAGCAAGAGATGTCTATGCTTTATACTGATTCCAAAATGAATATTTTGAAAGCCAAAACTAATGAGTTTTGCAAGATATATGAAGGAGCAGAACTTAAGGATGTATTATTTTGGACAGGGGAAGAATATCGGCCTTTAAAATATAAAGATATACGTAATCCTTATATTCAAGAGACAATTAGTCCACGCAACTTAGAGCAGAAAATGGCATTTGATTTGTTACAAAATCAAGATATAAAAGTTAAACTGTTGACTAGTGCTTGGGGTAGCGGGAAAACTTTACTTGCGCTCTCATATGCGCTAGAACAAGTACATAAGGGAAAATATCGCAAGCTAATATTTGTACGCAATAATATTATTGTTGCAGATACAAATGACATAGGATATTTGCCTGGCGATTTAAAGGATAAGATGTCTATATGGGGTGGCCCATTGGCAGATCATCTAGGTGGCCCAGATGTACTAGATCAATTAATAGATGATGGAGTTATTGAAATTTTCCCTTTGTCTCATATTCGTGGTAGATCCATTAGAGATGCAATTGTCATTTGTGATGAATGTGAGAATATGAACGATAAACTTGTAACACTACTAATGAGTCGTATTGAAGATGGAAGCGAATTGATCTTCTGCGGTGATATCGCGCAAATTGATCATCATAAGTTTGAAAAAAATAATGGAATTCGCTCAATGTTAGAAAATCTGAGCGGCCAGCCATTATTTGGCGCAGTAAAATTAGTAAAATCGGAAAGGGGAAATGTAGCTCGCATGTGCGACTTGATGATTCCTCCAGTATAATTATAGGGACGCATTTTGCGTCCCTCTTTCTTTTTATTTGACTTTTTTTAAATTCTATGGTATAATAAAAGAAAAAGTACTGATTGGGTGATTATAATGATAGTAAATTATAAAGGTAAAACTTTAGAAACTATAAATTATACTTCAGTAACTGATTCAGAACGGCTAGACCTAAAATCACGTTTCTTTGAAAAACCAGACTTTTCTGAAGTTAAAAAGTAGCTTTAGAAATTATCAAAAGATGGTGTAATGATGGATAAAGTTACACGTTATTATTTTAAAGAAATTATGGCAAAAACCTTAATTAAAGGTAATAAATGGACGGTAGAAGAAGTATTTGAATCTAATGATTTATTAGGAGTTTTTAAGGCCAAAACTTTTACTAATTCACGTATTTTTGATAGTGATGATATAGCTAAAAATCTAGACAAAGCTTTCCGTCTAGGAGGACATGGCATTGCTAGTTTACCACCATAGTTTCCTATGGCTACTGCAAGAAATATAATAAAAAAATATAATATAAATGATAATTGGTATGATTTTAGCTGCGGATGGGGAGTTCGTTTGTTATGTGCTATGAGCGAAAAAGTTAATTATTTTGGCACCGACCCCAATTATCTATTGACTGATCAATTAAATTTATTAGTATCTGATTATAAAGCAAATATTGGACTAACAACTTTAACTGATATTAGAACCCAAGGTAGTCAAGAATTTATTCCAGAATGGGAAAATACAATGGGATTAGCTTTTAGTTCTCCTCCCTATTTTGATTTGGAAGATTACGTAGTTGGTGCTTAGAGTTACACCTCCCAAACTTCTTATACCTAGTGGCAAGAAAATTATTTAATACCTACACTATTAAATATTTATAGATATCTAATAGATGATGGATAGCTAGCAATAAATATTAAAAATAATAAAGCATATAAGTTAGCAGATGATACAAAAGCTTTAGCTGCAGAATGCGGATTTACTTTAACAGATATAGAATTATTGACAAATAATCAACGAGTAACTCCATCTGGGCCTCTAAATAATGCAGAAAATATTTTTATATTTAAAAAAAATCATGAAGTAAAAATTTCTGTGCCAGAAAAGATAAAGGAAAAATTGATTGAAGATGAAGTTAAAAATGCGTCCGAACCTATATCTATAATAGAAAATCAAATTATAGATATATTTCTAATAGGAGTAAAAAGTAAAAAATAGCTAGAAGATATAAATATTTATAATTCAGAAAATATATTTTTGGGAGAAAGATATTTTGCTACTTTTTCTTCTACGATGTTATCTATGATATCATTCTTACAAGATTATAGTTTAAATAAATATGTAGAATTAACTAAAGATAATGTCATAGAATTATTAGAATATGCAATATATCATCGTGATAATAATAACAGCTTTAAAACTGTAAATAAATTATGTGAAATAGTGGATACTTGGGATGAAATGGAATCTCAAAATTTTCATTTATTTTTACAAATAGAAAATAATTAATTTAAGGAGTATAGAAACTATGGAAGACATAAAATTCAATGACCTCACTCGTGATTTCATAGAAGAATTTATCGCTAAATTACCTAAAGAAGACAAATTAAAATTAAAAGAATATGTTGAGGCAAATCCGCGTGAAAATTCTTCTAAAACTTTTTCTGTAGTAAAAAGTTATATTTATAGAACATATTTTAAAAAAGAGCCAATAGTAGAAAAGAAAAAGGTACTTTTTTCAGATACTTTAAATGATTTATTAAATATGGATGATTAAAAATAATTCTTTTATTTGACTTCTTTCTTAAATTATAATATAATAAAATAGGAATGAAATATAAAAGTATTAATTGCTTGTGAAAAGACTTTAGTATCGCAGAGCACTTTGGAGAAAGCGTATTTAGAGATACTGCCAAGCGCGAGCATTTGAAGAATAGAAAGATAACGTTAGTTACTTAACTGAATTAATAATGGTAATAAATCATAAATGCTGGCATTGGGCAGGGAGAACAATGGTAGTAAAGAGAGCTTAACTTACTACTTCAAGACATTAGATTAAGGAGAAAAGATATGGAAAACTTGTACGATCAGCTAATTAACGAATATTTTAATCGTCATCCAGATGCAGGACTTGCATGGTGGATGCTACCGTTAAAAGAACAACCAGAAGGTTTTAAGCTAGAGATGTATGATATTATGTGGGATTTGACGCATAAGGAGACAAAGTAATATGAAAATTTATTTAGCAGGCCCTATTTTTACTTATGGTGACTTACTTCGCAATACGGAATGGGCAAAAAAAATTCGTGATGCAATTCCGGGAGTAGACCTGTATTCTCCTGTAGAAAATACTGATATCAATGGAGTTGAAGGAAAGAAGAAATTTGCAGGTTCTCAGGAAATAGCTAATGGAGATAACATTCGCTTAAATAAAACTGATATTCTTGTAGCTTGTATAGATGGAGATGTTCTTCCCGCAGGAACTTGCGCTGAAATTGGTAAATTTCATGAAAAGATTGAGCGCGGCGACCATAAGTATATTGTTGGTATTTGTACCGATAATAGACAAATGTTTCTAACCCATAGTGAAGCTAAAGATAAAGGTGGTGCTGCTTCATTGGGAGAGCAGCAATACAGTTATCAAAACTTATATGTAACTGGTCTAATTAAACAAGGTGGCATTCTTGTTAGTAATATTGATGATGCCATTGCTTTTATAAAAGAAAAAGAACACGAATTTATTGAAAAGACAGATGATTTTATATCTGATTGGAGGTAATGTAATATGCAAACGACAGATAAAGTTTAGACTAGCGATTCAACCGCAGGAACTAGTACAAGTACTTCTTATACATATAAATCTTCTGCTAGCTACTAGAGTGAGAAAGGATGGGAATGTCCTCGCTGCGGCCGCATCAATGCGCCTTGGGTAAGACAATGTGATTGTTCACCTTCGCCCACTTCTAATTGGGATAAAATTACAGTAAATCCATGTGATGATTGGTGGAAAACTAAAATTACATGTGATGATACTACTCCGGGGGATGAATGGTGGAGAAAATCTGTAGATACGTTTAGAATTCATCCTGAAGAAATGGCAACCTTTACCACAGCCCATAACTCTACTGTCGGCGGTAGTGACTATAAAGATTCAGCTACTGGAGCTTGGGTAAATGTTCCTAAAACTTATACTAATTCAGTAAAGAGGTAAATTTATGTTATATAATATTAATGATAAACTTCCTACAAAACGACTATTTGTGGCTGCGATGCAGCAGGTTATTGCTTGCTTTGTAGCTACAGTACTAATTCCACAAATTTGTGGAGTACCTATCGCGCCGGCTATGTTGGGCGCTGCTTTAGGTACATTGCTATATCAGCTAATTACTCGCGGCCAAAGTCCAATGTTTATTAGCTCTTCTGGCGCATTTGTTGCGGCGGTAATGGGTGCTTTGGCATTAGGAACTGCTCCAAACTACTTAGCAGTATTTATTGGTGGTCTAATTGTATGTGCAATTTATTTTGCAGTTGGATTAGCAATCAATCATTTTGGTACCGCTTGGATAAATAAGTTGCTGCCACCTGTTGTAATTGGGCCAATTGTGGCGGTTATTGGCCTTAACCTAGCGACATTTCTACAACCTACTTTCAAAT
>Ga0247611_10000154_pt1 | contig 141567 bp, 182 predicted proteins | sample 177DNAGHGhighgp2_FD_192422 | JGI IMG/M metagenome (GOLD analysis project Ga0247611, IMG submission 192422) | Sheep rumen microbial communities from Palmerston North, Manawatu-Wanganui, New Zealand - 1770 DNA GHGhigh gp2 | ecosystem: Host-associated > Mammals > Digestive system > Stomach >...
CCAAATCGGCGGCCTTTTCTACGGTGGCGGTGGCCTGTGCTGCGTTCTTTACTTTGTTTTCCTGTGCGGCGGCGGCGTTCTGTGCGGCGGCGGCGTTTGTTTCGTTCTTTTTCATAACTTTAATTTTTTAGATGTTTGAATATTGATTTTTTATTGCTTCGGCCTGTGGCCTGTTTGTTTCGTTCTTTTGCCTGTGCTGCGGCGGCGTTTCGCTGCGGCGGCGGTGGCGGTGGCGTGCCGTTTCGGTACGTTTTCGGCGGCAAAGTTACGCATTTTTTGTTATATGTTCCAAATTTTTTCGTAACTTTTTTATGTAAAAAGTGTTATTTAGATTTTTCTTTGCACTAAAGTATTGATTTTCAGCACGTTCCGCACATTCCGCCGTGCCGTTTCTAAATAAGGTATTTTCGTTTCGTATTGATTTACAGGCATTTACGGCGTTTTTCTGCGTTTTTGTGCCGTTCCTGTGGCATCGGTGGCGGCGGCGTTCCTGTTATGTACCTTATTTATGCGAAACGAAACGGCGGCGGCGTTCCTGTGCTGCGTTCCTGTGGCGGTGGCATCATCTTCGGCGGTGGCGTTCCGTTCCTGTGTGCTGCGTTCCGTTCCTGTTTGGTGGCGGTGGCATCATTTTCGGCGTTTCGCTTTTCTTTACATTTGGAACGGCGGCGGCATCGGTGGCGGTGGCATCATCATCGGCACGGCGGCGGCGTTCCGTTCCTGTGGCATCATCATCGGAAAACAGGCACGGCGAAAACGGAACGGCATTTTTATTTAGAATCTGTCTAAATTGCTTTCTAAATATGTTCGCACATGTATATGGTAAGAACGCGTACCATTATGGCGCCTGCGCGTGGATCTGGAAAGATTTAATATTAAATCTTTTCAGATTTCGCTTTTCTCCGATGCTGTGGATATGTTCCCCACGGCAAAATTATCGGCGTTTTGTGTGCGCAAACAATTTGGCCAAAAATGCCTGTTTTTCTAATTTTGCGGCATCATTTTGTAAATTTTTCAGAATATCAAAACAGGAACGGCGGCGGCGGCATCGGTGGCGGCGTTCCGTTCCTGTGGCATCATCATCGGCACGGCGGCGGCGTTTTTTCGTTTTCGATTTTCTTTACATCGGCACGGCGGCGGCATCATCTTTGGCGGTGGCGTTCCTGTGGCATCGGTGGCGGTGGCGTTCCGTTCCTGTGTGCTGCGTTCCGTTCTTTATTGTGTGCGGCGGCATCGGCATCGGTGGCGGCGGTGGCATAAATGCGGCGGCGTGCGGCGAGGCCGCACCCGCCGCCCAGCAGCAGCGAGGCGCGGGGTGTAATTATCTGATAATCAAAATTTTACGAAAAAAAAGTACATTGGAGATTAAATAGACAGTGTCTAAATAAAAGAACAAAGGGGTAAAGCTGCGCGAAAACAGCCTTACCCCGATGGAATATTTACCGAATATGTATTCAGTCTTTCAACAGTCCCTTGTCGCCTCCCGGCCCGTCTGGCATCACCGACCTATACCTTATTTATATATAGGCTACTGCCGGTCGTCGCTGCCCACCACCTTGATACTGTCGAGCATACCGGCAACGGCCAGCAGCTCGGCATTGATACGGTCAACGTGTTCCTGAGAAATGCAGCCGTAAGCCTTCGATGTAGTGGAGCGCAGGGTGATGGAAATCTTGTCGCCCTTCCATCCAAGCGTATTGTAAAGAAATTTACTTAACTTAAAATAGCGGTGCAGGGTCTTCACCTGCTCTATGGTGGCAGGGTCGTAGGTAGCACCCCGGTTGTTGGTGTACGTCTGGTCGCTGCCGAAGACGATCTTCGCCTTGCGTATCTCTGCAGCCATCACCTCCAGGGCGGCGTTGAGCTTCTGCAGCGTAGGCGCGGGGAAGTTACGCGCCACGCCGTTCCTATCCTTATTATGACGGAAGCATCCGTTCACCATCGTCATGCTCACGCCCATCAGCTCCGAGAGTGTCGTGATGTTCACCCCCTGGCTGGTTAGATACTTATAAAGGAAGTCCTGCGAAACCTTTTCTTTTTCCATATTCATGTGTAGCTTTTAAATTGTAATCCGCTGCAAAGGTAACGCTTTTTTTGTTATCATCCAAACCTTTTCCCAATTATTTTTCTCAGACCCCTAAAATTTAACATTTAGATGGCTGATGGCTGAAAGGCTACGGGTAGGCGCGACAGCGGGAATTGGAAGATGGAAGATGTGGCGGCGCATACGAGCGTTAAAGTGTATTAAATGTGTGCGACAAATTTGCGCGATTTGCCCAAAGGCTGATTGTCAGATATTTATATAATGCCCTGACGGGCAGAAATTGATTAAAAATTAAATAAAAATATTTTTAGACCATTTTTATTTCCATTTCTTCGACGAGCGAAGCGAGACGAATCTCGATTACTTGCCGACAGGCAATCCCGAAAGCCACACAAAAAAAGCCCGCCCTTGCTCGAAGGGCAGGCCCAGGTTCGCGGGGTCAATCCGCAGAACACCAACAATCGGTTATTTTATTCTTGCCTGTCGGCGACATTCTTCACTCTTCACTCTTCATTCTTCACTCTTAATGAAGACGGTCTTGGTCTTCGCCGGGGGCTGATGCTTGCCACCCTGGTACTTCAGGGCCATGCGGGCGCGGATGGGCGGGTCGTTGGGGTGGCGCTCGAAGGAGCGGCGCGTGGGGTCGAAGCGCTGGTCGTCGATGACCTCTCGCTTGAACGATTTTGTGGGGCAGAACTTCAAGCGCTTGGTGGGCGGCAGGTGGCGCAGCTCGTGCTTGTCCTTGTAAGTGTACCAGTGCTCCCGTTCCGGCAGGTCCTGCGTGTAAAAGGTGCCGAACGACTCAATGGGTACGCAGCCCGCGCCCTCGGCCATCTGGTAGCGGATCTCGTCGAATGTCGCCATGAGCACCTGCTCCACCGTGGCCCTGCAGATGCCGCTGCGCTTCACCACTGCGGCGATAAGAATGCCTTTATATTTTCCTGGACTCATCGTTTTTAAATGAAGAATGAAGAATGAAGAATGAAGAATTTGCTACCGCCCTCCGACTTATTCTTTGGGTCGTCGCTTTCGCTCCTCAAAATTATATTTAGAATTATATTTATAATTTTATTTAGAATAATTTTAAACCAAATTTTAAATAGAAATTTTAAATCAAATTTCAAGCGTAGCGCCCACTACTACTCGTTGGGGTCAGTGCTGCCGCCACCTTCAGTGCCGCCGCCCTGGTCGTCAGGGTTGGTGGGGTCGGTGGTGTCGGTTGGGGTTTCCTCTTCGTCGGCCTTCTCGGTGACGCGCTTCCACGACACGCTCTGGGCGAACGACTGCTGCACGGCCTGGGCGATGGTGGCGCCGATGGTGCTGCGGGCGTTCTGGACGTTGAGCATGTCGGCGGTGGCGACCTTCTTCACGGTGCCGTCGTCGTTGAGTTCGTCCTTCACGGAGCACGATATCTGGGGGAAGATGGTGATTTCGTCGCCCAGCTTCACACGGTGGCCGCGACTGGCACTGCGCAGTGCCACGCGCATGTAGCGCTTGATGATGGTGGGAATGAGGTCGGGCGAGATGCCCAGGCCCTCTACCACCTCGTCCTTCATGTCGTCGCAGGTAAGGGTAGAATATGATTGTGTAGCCGCGTAGAACGAGTGAGTGCCTACGGCGTTGTTCTCTTTGACGGTGTATTTTATAACTGCCATAACTGAACTATTAAAGGGTTAAACTTCTCGTTGTCTCTGTCCTGACTTCCAGCAATCAGAGTTCTGACTGCCAGCAATCAGAGTTCTGATTTCTCAGCACGCCTATAATATAGCGTGCGGGCGCGGACGTGTAAAGGGCAAAGTCGTTTGGAACGCAAGTGTTAATTTTTCGTAAAGGTGTGCGACAAATTTGCGGGTTTTGCCCATGGGTTGATTGACAGGGATTCTGGGATGCACTTCGTGCAGAAATTTTCAGACTGCGCCCTATCGGGCGGAAATTTTTCAAATTGGTTTCAAATTATTCAAATCTTCTTTTTGAGAAATTCTGAATTAAATTTGTATAATTTCCAGCCGTAAGGCTGTAGTCTCTAATTTCTACGCGAAGCGTATCTTCACACCGTGAGCCGGAAGTCATCAGCCCGGAGGATGCAGCAGTCACGAAGTTTCCTCGTCTGGCCGCTGGCGGTGAATTGGACGAGCCTGGTACCGGCGGCGACATCGACGGAGATGGTGACACATTCCTCACCACGGATCACGTCACCATTCGAGGCGGCGATATACCATACTCTGAACGGTATGCGCTCCACGACCTGTTCCACCCGGTAGCCACCCTTGCCGTCGGGCAGGCGGCGGTTGACGAGCCGCGTGCGCTCGGCTACGCGACGGAGCTCTGAGAGCGCCAATGTCTTTAATGTTTGTGCCATACTTGAAACTTGAAACTTGAAACTATGTTGTTAAACTATGTAAAATGTGTGCGACAAATTTGCGGCTTTTGCCCACTGCTTGATTATCAGCGAGTTCCGTTAATGGTAATCAGGGATCGTAGAGATACACCCGTCGCTGGTTGTACTCGTCGGGCATGGTGATGTAGAGGTCGCACTCCAGTTCGTCCTGCAGGGCCATCAGTTCGTCGAAGGTGTTGACAACGCTGCGGTCTTGAGGCAGACGGTTGTAGGCGCGCGTTGGCGTGTGGGATATGATAAAACACATATTCTTGGTCGTTTGGGGATTACCGCTTTTACTTGCTGAAGATCCTGCGCCACCAGCGGCGGGTGATCCAGGCGGCTGCGGCGAGGACGATGCCGATGATGAGCCACTGCAGGTGGTCGGCCAAGCGGCGGTACCAGGGGCGGTTGTCCTGGGGCACGGGGGTGACGGTGTTGTGAGTGGAGTCGGTCTGCTCGCGGTGACTCATGGCGGCATCGAGGCGCTGCTGCCAGATGCTGTCCTGACGGTCGATGGCGGTCTGTAGGCGGTTCTCCATCTCGCGCTCGATGCGAAGGGCGAGCTGCTGCTGCTCCTGATGGAGGTCGCGGGAGATGGTGCGCTGCTCCTGACGGACGGCGCGGCCCAGCGAGTCGGTGGTGGTGGTGACGGTCTCGGTGATGAGTTCCTTCTGGTCGGTACTGCTGTGCTGCTCCGCACTGGACTGGCTGACGCGCTCGCGGAAGAGGGAGTCCATGCGCTCATGCCAGCTGGTCATGTGGGCATCGACGGCGGCCTGGATGGCCATCGTGTCGATGGCACTGTGGTGATGCTCCGCGCGCTCCACGTTTTTCGGAGTGGCGCAGGAGCCGAGCAGAGCGCAGAGGATGATGGCGAGGACGAAGGCCACGGCATAGGTGGCACAGCCATAGAAAGCATGTGTATAGCACAGCTGCTCCCGCTCTTCAGGCGTGAGGTTCTTCATGTCCGGCAGTTCCTGCGGCATGAGGTCGATGGGGTTGTAGGGGTGGTCCATATCGCTGAATGTTTTTCGGCTAAGATAATGCGCCGGGGCGGCGGCGGCAAGGGCGGGATGCGATGGATGATGGATGATGGAAGATGGATGACCCCGACGCGCACTTCTTCCTTCAGCCTTCAGCCCTCAGACATCAAAAAAAATAGCAGCCACCCGAATGCTACAACGGAGCGGCTGCCGGAACGAGAGGAGCTACACGTGAACCTCCCGATGGGTTGCCGGAGTGACCCGGCAAAAACAAACTACTAATCTACTAAAACAAATCAAAAAATGCGTGGCGCCATCGCGGCGGCAAAGGAATTGTTGTACAAGAAGCGCCTCGCGGCGGCGTATGAAGAAATTCATTCTATAGAGTAAGCGGCGCAGACGCGGGGCGTGGTGGTGTGGAGGGCAGACCCGCGTTTTAGGTGGCGGGTGAACTGCGCCGCTGTGTTGCGGAAGATGGGTTCGCACCATCGACCTCCGGGTTATGAGCCCGGCGAGCTACTACTGCTCCATTCCGCGCTGTTTGTTCACAGAGCTGTCGAAGAACGCTTTGCGGTTGCAAAGTTACGAAATAATCTTGTATCTCGCAAGAAATCAGCGAGTTATCAGAAAGGTGGCGCGAAAGACAGTTGGGAGTTCACAGCGTTATTCGGCGGTTATTTTGCGCCGTGATACCTTGTAAGTGGTTGATAATCAGTTATTTATCAGAAAATTTTGCGGTTATTTTGCGGTTTTTGTTGAAAAAGTAATGTAAAAAATAAATTTTTGATTTCCCTATATATAGTATATAACTATCTGATTATAAGCCTTTTATTTTATTTGAGAGCCTCTTATTTACATAGATAGTGGGTGTAAGGGAGTGTCGCGCGTGTGGATTGAAGAGTGTATAGCAGAGAACATCCAGAGAAACAAAAATAATTTTAGGTTTGTGAAAAATAGGGCCTTTTCTGATAACTCGCCTTTTGAGTGCCTGCAATCGGTTGTTTATCAGATAGTTACAAGGTATCAGACGTCGAATAACTTTTTGGCCGTTTTTTAGGGTTAAAATCTGCGTAACTTGCTGACTATCAATGGTATCACAAAAGTTATCAGAAAACGGCGACGTCTGTGAACTTTCGGCTTTTTCTGATAACTTTCGATGTAAACTATTTTTATTTTCAGGCGGCAGGCGGTGGCGGCGAAACTCTTTTTAACGCAAATTTCCACGAATGGGCCACGAATTTCTCGGAAATAATTAGTAACTTTGCACCGTAGGTGCGAGTCTGCTCACGCTCGGCCATTGATGCAAGCATCGTGGCTCTCGCTTAATCGCAGACTTCGCAGCCGTTATTACTGAATACCTAATGGCTAAGAGCACGAAGATGCCGGCGATTGCCTGGCTGCGGGTAACGGAGTTTTTAAGGGGGTGGTTAGATTATGAGTTTGGCAGTAAGGTGATGGTCAACGGCCGTCGCGTAGTATGTCTGCAGCATCTGGACGGTATGCGGGACGTCATGCGCATGGAGACCGTCGACGACATGGAGCTGTCGCCAGACCTGCCGGTGGAGCTGTCGCTGTCGGCCTCACGCTACGGACTTATCTCTGCGGCGATGACGCTGAGTCCGGAGGCTACGGAGCGCATGTATCACCTGTCGCTGGAGCAGTTGCAGCAATTTGTTCCGATAGAGTGTCCGCGCGTGAGGCTGACCGACGAGGGACTGCTGCGCGAATGGGGCGGCGACGCGATGCTGGGCGACGCACAGGCCAAGGCGCTGCTACGCCTTCTGAGAGAGGCGTTCTGGGAGGACGTGGAGCAGTTCGCCAGGCGCTATGCCCGACAGCGTGAGGGCGAGAAATATGCGCAGGAGGATATGATAGAGGCGTTCTGTCGGATGACCAAGACCAGCGAGCTGCATATCGAGGCGATCAGACGGGAGTGGCAGCGAAGATGTAAGAGGGCTGATGTAAGATAAAGAGCGCCCTATCGGGCGGAAATTTTTCAAATTGGTTTCAAATTATTCAGACATGCTTTTGAGAAATTTGAATTAAATTTGAGCAATTTCCAGCCGATAGGCTGCTAATATTCTTGGGTCACTTCGCTCAAAATACAGAACCGCCACAAAAAGGGAACTTTTTCGAGATGGCTGAAGGATGATGGATGATGTATTGCTATGCGGATTGCGCTCAGCCATCTTCCATCAGCCATCAGCCTTCGCTTTCTTCTCCAGTGTGCGCAGCGACTGGCCCCAGAGCATGGCAGCGGTGGTGACGCTGTGCAGGCGGTCGAGGATAGCTGGACCGTACTCGCCGTAGTGGTCGGCAATGGTGGCAGCGAAGGGCCAGGAAGCGGCGGGATAGTTGGCGGGACAGGGCTGGGGCGAGAGACTGGTGGCAATGATGAGCAGTAGTCCGCGCTGCTCGGCAAGGTCGAGGATGTCGAGGATAGAGGTGTCGCGGTTCTTGTAGCGGTAGATCGGTTCGCGGCCCATGTCGTCGATGATGAGGGCACGCTGGCGCAGCAGTTCCTCCTTGCTGATGACAGGGGCTGTTCCCGACTTGGCAGAAGGATGGAGAATGTCGTAGAGGTCGGCGGCGCTGATGACGCGCAGGTTGCGCTGGAAGACGGCTGGCAGTATGCGGGTGACGAGGGTGGTCTTGCCTGTGCCGGAGGCTCCGAAGATGAACAGCCCCCTACCCCGGTTGTCGGTCTTGCTCCGGTTGTCGGCGAGCCACTGGGCCACGCGGTCGTAGCCGGAGAGCCACTGTGTGCGACCTTTAAAGAGGCGGCGCATCTCGGTGGTCATGCGGAGCTGTGCGTCGGGTATCTGGAACGAGGGGATGGATGCCTGCGGCGCGGTGAGGAAGTCGATGGGCTGTCCGTCGGCATTGGACAGGATGCGATACTGAAGGGTGACGCCGTGGCCGAAGGCTTGCTTCAGGGCGGCTTCGATGAGCGGCACGTAGAAGTGCTCGATGTAGTCGTAGACATGGCGGGCGGGCACGCGGAGCAGGAGCACGTTGGCGGCAGGATCGTAGCTCTCGAAGGTGACGGGGACGAACCATGTGGTGAACGTCCAGTCGTCGACGCGGGACTGTATCAGCCGGAGGGCTTCAGCCCAAAGGAGGGAGTAGTCTTTGTCGTGCATAGCGGTTACCATAGTTTAAGTTCGGGAGATTCAGAGGGGGCGGTGGACTGCTGTGATACAGCAGTAGATGGGACGGCGGCGGGGATTTCCTCGGCGGGGGTAAAGATGTCTTGGAGTTCGTTCTTGCAGAAATTGGAGAGCGACTTCTTGGCAAAGTCGTGGATGGCGGTGCGGCGGTCGGCGGCATAGCGCTTCTCTATGTTCTGCCGGCGGGTGTCAGTGGTGGCCGTCTGGAGGGCAGCGTCACGCTCGGCATCGAGGGCGTCGAGACGGCGGCATACCTCCCACTGGGGCTTGCGGCTGCTGAGTCCGTCGATGATATAGTCCACCTTCTCTTCGAGTTGCTGCAGTGAGCCGGAGGCGATGCGAGTGTAGGAGAGTGCCTTGTCGTAGTGCAGGTAGAGCTGCTCGGTCATCTTGCCAATGATGCGCCGCTGCTGTGCGTTGATGTCGCGCCCGTCCTGTATCTGCCGGCCCAGCGATGACACATGTAGGGTAAAGATGATGCGGTCGGCCACCTCTACGCGGGTGTTGCGCGAAGTGTCGGTGCGCTTCGTCACCTCTATATCCAGGTTGTACTCTACGCGCGGCGGTACCGATGTCGTGCCATCGTCGGCGGGTTTCGGGGCCATGCGCAGGAAGTCCTCGCGGATGGGTTCGAGCACACGCTTCTGGAAGAGCGACAGCTTGGGATAGACGCCCATCAGGACGTGACGTTCGTCGGGAGCGTTGATGCGCACGGTATGACTATCGGGCAGTTCCTGGATGACGTTCTTGCCGCCGTCGGGATTCTGGTCGATGCCGAGGGTGGTGCGCAGTGCCGTCCACGAGAAGTCGAAACGGGTGAAGCCGCGCGACCAGTAGAGCGAGAGGAACCAGTAAAGACGAATGCTGTACTTGCACTTGAAATCGAGCGTCACGTCAAGGTAGTGCCCATAGCGGTAAGGGTCGAACAGGCGGTCGGCCACCAGTCCGCTCATACTGATGGCGATGGCGGGCTTTCCGGTGTACTCCCAATGGAAGAGGTGGTTGGGTGCAGAGGGCGGCACGGGGTCTACCCCACCCTTTGCGTTGCGGTGGGCTTCGGGGTCGTTCCACCGCTTCACGGCTCCGAGGGCCGTTGGCTGGAAGAGTTGCTTCTTAGTGGTGGAACGTCCGTTGCGCTCGTCGTCGAACTCCCATTCCACGTTGATGTCGCCCATCTTCATCACCGTATCGAAGGCTTCCTGATAGTGGCGCGGCGCAATGCCGAGGTCGCGCAGGGGGAAGCGGAACTCGTAGTCTCCTAAGTCAGTGAACTGCGACTGCGACTTCTTGGTAATCTTTCCTGCTTCCTCCTCGAACTGCAGCATGAGCTGCCCGTCGGTAGTGCCGTTGGCCGTCATGTCGATACGCTTGCGGACAAGTGCCTGAATCTTGTGCAGCACGGCATCGACAATGGCCAGTTCGGTGCGGGTGATGCCGCCACTGCGCTCGCCGTCGGCTCCCGACAACTTGCCGCCGTAGCGTGCCACGGCGAAGGCGATGGGGATAATGACCGAGCCGTCCTGCTGGAGCGGTACGGTCTGCTTCTGTCTGACGGGCTTTGCAGCCTCTTTCTTTTTTGCTGGCATAGTTGTGTAGCTGTTTGATGTCTGATGTATGAGGGCTGATGGCTGAGCAACTGCCCGTTTGTTCGTTGTAGCGGTTGCAAAGATAAGCATTATTTTTGTAACCGCCAAATTATTTCTCACTTATTTTCAAGTGATTGTGGTTTTATTATACGGAATGTTACGACCTTGCGGCGGCAAACTTTCTGATAATTGGGCGATTATGCAGGGGTCGTAACTTTTTGGGTAATCTCAGGATATTGCTTTTTGTTACGAGGTAGGCTTTTTGTTACCACCCACCGTGAATAGATTGCTTTTTGTTACGAGCCCCGCTGCATGGCTATTGCTTTTTGTTACGACCTTTATTGCTTTTTGTGCCGACCCCAGCCGGAGAAACGTTGCTATTTGTTACCGGCTTTTATGCTTTTTGTTACCATTCTTATTGCTATTTGTTACGACCTTTATAGCCTTTTGTTACGACCATGTACGTTAACCTGCTGATAATCAATGCCAACTTCGGCCTTATATTATTATAATCTCTATAATCGTTAGAAAAGAATAAGACATAAAAACAGATATAATAAATATCACTTATATGATTTTCTTTCTGCTCTTAATAAATAGGAAAGCGATATAGCATTTTGCTCCGAACTGTCCGGGCTGACAGAATGGGGTCGTAACTTTTTGCATAATTTTTGCGGAACAGGCTTTGGGGATCGAATCGCCGAAAGCCCTTTGCCAACGGGAGGGTCGTAACATTTTCGAGATATTTGCGCCTTGCATCTTAGCGGCTCCGTCGGTATATTACGGTCATGGCAAAGACTTATAAGAACACAACCTCCATAAAGACGGAGGACAAAGAATACTTGAAGCATGTGTGCGGCGAGTGTAAACGCTGCACACCCGTTACGACATTCAACACACTGACGGTGAAGGACCGGAAGCCCACGCTGGGGCGGTGTCCGGAAAGTACGTGTAGCGTGCTGCTGTCGCAACGGGCGTGTCCGAAGATCGAGTTGTAGGCGGCGAGGTTTGTCCTATTGGAAACTGCCCTACCCTATTCTACTTACGCCGCTTGGCGGCCACTTTGTCGCGCTCCCAGCCGTACTCGCTGTCGAGGGCGGCGGCTTCGTCGAACTGTTCCTGGGTGATAAGTCCCTCGGCCAGCAGACCGCGCAGGAACCAGCGGCGGCCTATGTGCTTGATGGTCTGGTTGTAGGCGGGGACATCCTTTGAGTTATACTTCACCTTGATATCGACGATCTGCTTGATGCTCTCGGGAATGGCCACGGTGATGAAACATGGTTTCTCGGCGGCTATGCCCGTGGGAGGCTGGGGCGCTTCCTCTGCCCCACCCTGCTCTTGCGGTTCGGCGGTGACGGATGCGTCAAGTTGCTGGTTGCGCTGCTTCAGACGCTCGCGCAGTTCTATCTGGTTCTCGGTGGTGTCGGTCGCCTGCTTGCGGCGGTTCCGGCCTGCGTTCATATCGAATGGCATAATCTGATATTCGTTTTAGTTGTGATGTTGTTTATACGATTAGTTGCAATGTTGCAACATAAAAGAGTTACACTGTTGCGTCTTTGAGTTTCTTCTGGATGTCGTTTGCCAACAGGGTGTATTCCTCGGCCACGGGGCAGCTGCTGTCGAAGTCGTAGATGCTGACGTGATGGAAGAGCGACTTGCTGACGGCGCTGCGTCGCGAGATGGCCGTGTGGAATATCTGGTCGCCGAACTTCTCGCGCAGTGCCTGCTCCGACTGCTTGGCCTCGGTGAGGTTGGCCTGTCGCATGGTGATGATGGCACCGAGCACGTCAAGCCGGTCGTTGTCGTTCTGCTGAATGTCGTTCACGTAGGCCAGATAGTTGTCGAGTCCGTCGATGGCGAACCCTTCGAGCGATATAGGGATGATCAGGGCGGTGGCGGCGATATGCACATTATCGGTGGCGCGTCCGGGATTACCTGGTGTGTCCATGAGGATGTAGTCGAAGCTGCTGCCCCACTCCGTCAGCCCTTCGCCGGTACGGTCGTCGATGGGGCGCTTGAAGGCACGTGCCAGCATGTTGCCGGGGTTGCGCAGCATGGTCAACTTACTCTCCACCTCGTCCATGCTGATAGAGCTGGGCGTGTAGTAGAGTCCGCTCTCGTCGCGATAGACGGGGATGTCGGCTCCGCGAGTGAGTGTGTCGAAGATGGTGGGATCGCCCTGCAGTTCGCGCTGCGGGTCCCAGTCGGTGCATGAGGTGAGATTGCACTTGTAGTCGAAGTCCATGACAAGCACGCGGAATCCCTGCAGGCGCAGGGCCGTGGCGAGGTTGAGCGTGGTGGTGGTCTTGCCTACCCCACCCTTGAAGTTGCCGACTGCTATTAGTCCGTGCAACTGTGTCTTAGCATTTTTCTTTTTCATTGTCGTGTAGCTTTTATATATTTATAAATAATGTTGTGTAGTTGCCGTTATGTTCTGTTGCAATGTTGCAAGGTTACGTCTTTGCAGGGTTGTAGCATCGTCCTGCTGTCGTGCTGTCCTGTTGCGCTGCTGCTGCATTGCAGTTTTGCGGTGTTGCGTTGTCGCTCTGCCGCCGTGTTGTAGCATCTTTCTGCTGTTACTCTGCCGTGTTGCAACTAATCTGTGTTGTTACAGTGTGCAGCGTCAGTGTTGCAGTGTTACGTCTTCGCGGTGCAGCGGTGTTGCGCTGGCAATGTGTTGCAATGTTGCAATGCAGCGATGGAACGCTGTTGCTTTGTTGCGGTGTCACAATGTTGTGGATTTGTGTATATCCGTTGTAGCGAGTGCAAAGATAGGAATTTATTTTGAAACTACAAAGAAAATTAGGAAAAATGTTGCAAAGAGGCAGCAGAAAATTGGAAAAGTGTTGTAACAACGCAATGAGGCAGCATAAAATAGTAACAATGTTGCAAAGTTATTCTGTGGCGGTGTTGCCGTTATAATGTGTTGCAATGTTGCAACAGAATAATATTATTCCCTCGCAAAACATCTTCCATCAACCATCACACATCAGCCATCTTTACCTGCCTTGACTTTGCCGAGTGCAGGCTTCACCTCAGCATAGATTGCAAGCACTGCTTGCGTCTATGCTCTCGGTTCGCACTGCCCTTGGCTTTGCCGAGAGCAGTCACGCTCTGGAAAGCTCATTCAAGCATGGCTTTCCTCTCGCTTAACCCTGCCCTTGCTTTTGGATTGTGGCTATTGTATTTTGGGCAAAAAGACAAATTTGCGATTAAGCGAAGGCCGTGATGTTTGCATCGACGGCTGAGCGTGAGCAAGTTCAAACGAAGTTTAAAACGGCGATATGATCAAGAAGATACTTGTACGCGACTACCTGAAAGGGTATGGAGAAATGACGGCGGAGGAGCGCAAAGCGTTCGTCGGCAGGGTGGGGGAGTGGCTGACCTCCGACGGGGCGCGGCTGCTGGAGATCACCGACAGGCCGATGGCGAAGAGCCAGAGCCTGATGACGATCACGACACGGTGGACGGCGGAGGACACCAAGGCGGTGACGGATGGCATCATGCTGATGTCGGCGCTTGTCGGCGTGGCCGATACGTGGCTGCCGACGCAGATTTATATGCGGTCGGCGTATCGGGCCGTGAGGCAGGTGTATATCATTCTGAATAGCTTGATTGGTGTCGGCGCGAAAGGAAAGGCCGACGGACTGAATGTGACGATAAATCCGATAACTGGGGCCCCGATGTTGCCGCCAAAGGTAGTAACGCGGGGTAATGGAAAGACTTCTGAAACAGCTGCACGACTACAAGACAAAGGGTGGCAGGGACATCTTCAGCCTGTTCCGGAGATGAAGAAACTGCCGAAGGCTGAACAGATGACGAAACATCCTGGAATTGAAAAGGGGAGCGGCGTCGCTCTACAACCTCTGGCCAAAAGCGCCGCCGGAGCCGGAGCGGGCAAACCGCAGGCACTCCCCTCTTCTGTTGTTGACACAGGCCAGACTGAGAAGCCGCTGCCGATGATTAAGACCGTCGGCAAGGAGTATGACGCGGCGACGGACACGGTGAGGGTGCAGTGCGCTGTGGTGCCGGCACGTCCGAGGCATATCGACCAGTACGTTCACCTGCTGCCGAAGGCGACGCAGGAGCGGGCTGCGGGATATGGGGAACTGATGCGGCAGTACGGCGAGGCGCGCGACAATATGCAACTGCTGATGGACGACGACCATGCGAGCGCAAAGAGCCGCGAGCAGTGGGCAAAGCAGGCGACGAAGATTGACAAGAAGATACGGGCGCTAAAGGAAGAGCTGGACCGGGAGTGGGATAAGGTGGCGGAGAGCGGGCGCGTCCGCACGGATGCCTTCGGCAACGCTTTCCTGGTTCCCGACGGAGAATCGTCGAACACGACGGCTGACGGAGAAGGCGGGGAGCAGGAGCCTGTGGAACTTACCAGCGAGCAGAAGAAGCGACGCAGGGAGCTGCGGAAGTGGCTTATTGATCTGCGACGTGGCAAGGAGGGAAAGGACAGGGAGAAGCGCATCGAGCAGTGGCGCGTGAACTGGCAGGAATATCTGACGCTGGAGCCGAGGGAGAAGGCTCTGGAGGACGAGAAAATCTTGGAAGCAGCAAAGCACTTCGGAATCAAGTTAAGTGAAGAGTGAAAAGTGAAGAGTGAAGAATTTGCTTCCGCTCGGAGAAATAAGCGGTTCGACTCCGCTCGCTGGCCGAGGTTCGGTAAGTGCAGACACAGGTTCGATTCCTGTCATCCAAACGGATGTGCTGGTGCGTACTGAGGCCATTTCTTTTTAAACACAAATTATCACGAATTATTCATCAATAAAACATTAGGCGATATGGAAGAAAAGAAAATGAGCATTCTCGACCAGTATATGTTCGCCTGGTCGGTACTGAGCGACGAGACGATTATTGGAAGAGACCGCATGACGGCAGAAGAACAGAATGCCGTAGAGGTCACGATGACGTATCTCACCAAGAGGTATATGGACCGGGCAATGTCGGTCCTGCGCTGCGGAACAAAGAAAGACGACCCTGTATTGGAATTTACCAACGACGTGCTCAGACAGCGTATCATGGAGTTCAATGAACACCTGAAGCGGGAGAAAGAATAACACGGACAGGAGATTGGTGTAATGGCAGCACATGAGATTCTGACTCTCAGGGCAGGGGTTCGAGCCCTCTATCTCCTACAGATAACACAAAACGGAATAGACTATGACTTTTCATTCGATAGTGCGCAGTTGGTGTAAAAGATATCCGCCGATGCGCGACAGGAAGAAGAACCGACGGTTCTATATCGCCAAAAGCATCGACGGCGTGAGGTCGATGCCAAAGAACATTTCGACGAAGTTCTCGCCCTGCGTCGTGATGGAGGCTGGGGAACAGGGCGAGATAGACGGCGGACTGGCAACGTGGAACTACCCTGTGTATTTCTTCGTGAGGGCAGAGCGGCTGGAGGACAGCGACGCGCTGGCGGTGGCGTATAAGGAGGCAACGTATCACGCGATGCGCTTCTATGCGTGGCTGAAGAGAAGACACGAGGAGGATTCGCCGAACGGAGATTTCGGGCGCATCAATCTGGAAGACCGCCTGTACGTGGAGCCAATAGGGCCTCTGGAGGACGGCTGGGCTGCTGAGATGATACAATTTGAGCGCATGGAGCCGATAGAACTCTGCGTGGATGACGAGCTTGACCCGGAGGACTTTATGCCGGAGGATGAAGATGACGGCGAGCAGTCCGACGGAGATGCGCCGGGCACGGAGGCGGACGGCGAGCAGGGATAGGAGCTGCGGCACTGCTGCAGCATACGGAACGAGAAACGGAATAGACGATGGCACAGAACGACGGAGAAGAAAAGACGCCGCTGAAGGTGACGGACATCGACGCACTGAAGGAGAATGTGAGGATGGCGGTGGATGAGTTTGCCGAAAGGTGGATCTCGATGCCGGGGTTCGGACTTGACGTTGAAGTGATGAGCGTGAGCCAGTTGCGGGATGCTATGGGGCTCAGGGCCTCTATCGACTGGGGCGACCCGTGGCCAGCAGCGGAGAAGGAACTGATAGAGCATGGCTTCCGCTGGCACTGGCTTGGCGGGCAGCGGGTGATGTATCTCCGCGAGAGGGATGACTTCGTGCCGAATACGGGGTGGAGCGATGCGGAGGAGGTGAAGGTATGAAAGACTTTACGATGAAAGGACCGGTAAGATTCGCCTGCAAGCGCGACGCCCATCCGAGAAGGGGGCAGATGAACTGGTGGGAGGATATGGGCTACTATAAGTCTAAGACGGCCAAACGGCAGAAGTTGAAAAAAGACATAGAAAGAGATCTTTGAAAACATTGGGGGGTATTCTGGTTTTGATTGCTGATGGAAGGCAAGGAATCGTGCAGGCAGTCATGCCTTGAAATGGCAGAACAAATAAACGCTAAGGTTGTCGATATGACTCCCCGCGCCCAGATGCTGGCAGCAGCATAAGCGCCTCGCGGGTGGCTTGCGAAGGAACATAAAGGCCACGGCTCACGTTTTCCGCGTTTTCTCAAAATGCGGTGGTGGAACGCTCGCCCGACAAGAGTCTGGTCAGCCCCGACGCACGTGATGAAGTTCCTATAATAAGTCAGTAAGACGAGGGTTCGACTCCCTCTACCTCCACGAATAAACCGGGTTTCGGCCCATAGTATTAACTTAATTTTTATGCAACGATGAAAAAGGATTTTTTCGCAAAAGTGATGGGGGTGCTGCTGTTGGCAGTGATGGCCCTCGTGTGCAGCTGTAGCTCCTGCAAGGGAGAGACGGCTAAGATTGACGACCCCGTGGTGGTGTACCATGACTACGACGGCGTGGTGCAGGACTTTACGGCTGGTGTGGGCCATATCCAGGCGCTGCACAGGCAGACGATGTACGGGCTGATTCAGCATCTGCAGGACGAGGGGCACACGATTGACCCGAACGGCAAGTACCAGTGGCGCAACAGCCTCGTGATACTGAACGACACGGTGACGATGGAGAACGTCGACGACCTGCACGTGGTCAGCATCAGGGATGTATTCTTCTACTGGGACAACCAGCGCGGCCCGCAGGTGCAGTATATCACCGACCACGTAAAGTACGGCACGCAAATCCCCTGGCCTATCAACGACGTGTGGATTGAGGACAAGGACATGAGCGACAAGCCTATCAAACTCAGTGCCGAGCAGGCTCTCATGCGACTGAAGGAATGGAACGGTATTCTTCCCAAGGACTGCAACTTTATCATTCTGCGTCTTCCCGTTGGCCCCAAGGATTGTAACCCTCAATGGACTTTCGGCGACGTGGACGACGTGCTGTTTATCGACGCGGTGACGGGCGAAATCAGAGATTACGACCCGGCCTTCTCGCGACAATAACGGGGATGGGCGATATAGTTCCACGACGGGACTGACAACGACCCATCCCCATAAAAGGCTCGACGGTCTCTAAAACCGTGACGAGCTACTTTTGGCAAACTTAATACTACCGCAGCGGCCGTGCCGCCTTGTTATCCTCGGCATGGGCCGCTGCGACTTTAGCAACACAAGGACAATATGGCAAGAAAGAGAATCAGCAAGCAACCTATCTACGACCTCGCCGGGCGCTGCATCGGCTACGAGGCCCCGGAGAAAGACATCCGCATTATCGAGTGCGAGAAGTGTCAGGCCGACCGTATCATCTGTCAGCACCACTATTCGCATAAGGTAACAAAGAACTCTTTTGTGTCGCTGCTGGTTTTCTATATGGGGGGGGGTAGAAGGTGCTTTGCAATGCGGTTACGGCATACGCCCGAAGATAAAGGGCGAGTACAAGCCAGACGAGGTGCGCGAGTTCGACCGCATGTGGCTGTCGGACGTAATGCCGAAGTTCAGCGAAACCATCACCCTCTCGCTCTTTCATCACTACATGCGTCTGGCCCACCCAGAGGTGAAGGTACTCATCTCCTACGCCGACACCACTGCAGGAAACAATGGGACTATCTATCGGGCTGCCAACTATGAACTGATAGACAGGCTGCGGGCGGATTTCTACCTCCTGCCTTCTGGCGAGCGTGTGCATCCCGTCTCAATGTGGCACCGCCACGGCACACGTGCATGGGATTTCCTGCAACGGCAATACCCCGGCATCGTGCATATCAGGGACGGCGAACAGTTGAAATTCATCAAGCGACTATAACACAAACACAAAAACAATATGGCAAAGACTTATAAGAAAGGAAGCAAGGGTGGGGGAGTAGAGATGCTGCAGCGGCTGCTGCAGGAGCGGGGCTACCAGCTGACGGCTGACGGCGACTACGGCCCCAGGACGGTGGCGGCGGTGACGGCGTTCCAGCAGGCGGAGGAACTGGTGGCCGACGGCATAGCGGGACGGAAGACGATGGCGCGGCTGGCGGGGGTGACGCTGACGGAGGCGTTCATCCGTCAGCACATCACGTTTGCACCGGGGCGGGCGGTGAACTACATCGCCATCCACTACACCGCCGGGAGCCGTAGCACACGCGGGGCGGCGAAGGCCAACCGCGACGTGTTCACCAAGCGCCCTGCGAGCGCCGACTTCGTGGTGGACGACGAGCAGACTATTCAGGTGAACCCCGACATCGACAGCTACTACTGCTGGGCAGTGGGCGACAAGCGGAATCCCTGGACGGGCGGCGCACGGCTCAGCGGTAAGGCTACGAACCGCAACACCGTCAGCATTGAGATGTGCTCCACGCTCAGCAAGGGTACGTCGGCATCGGCTCCCAACCATGAGGGCTGGACGCTGAGCGACGCCGTGATAGCGAGGACGCTGCGCCTGGTGCGCTACCTGATGATGGCCTACGACATACCCCGCGAGCGCGTCGTGCGCCACTACGACGTGACGGGCAAGCTATGCCCCGGCGTGCCGGGCTGGAACGACGGCCCGCTGTTCGACACCGCAGGGAAGCAGACAAACCGGAAGAGCGACAGCCACAAGTGGGCGGAGTTCATCGCGGCGATATGAACGATGTCCTGACGGACAGAAATTAGAGACTACAGCCTGCCGGCTGGAAATTTATCAAATTTAATCCAAATTATTAAAGACTGGAAAAATTTGAAACTAATTTGAATAATTTCCCGCGTAGCGGTTTTCTCAAAATTTCTCGGCGCAAGCCGATGACATAAACAACACAACACAAAGGCTATGGCACGTAAACGTAACGACGACGACGAGCAGGAGGTGAAACGGTTGATGACCGTCGAGGAAATCTCCGAGAGCATCGAGGACAGGGTGACGGCGTTCTGCCAGCAGTATATCTCGCTGCCACGGCTGATGATGCCGTGCGAGGTGATGGATATCGGGCAGCTGCGCGACGCGATGGGACTGCGCGTGATGCCAGAGGGCGACGCATGGCAGGCTGCCGAGCAGATGCTGAAGGAGCACGGCATGACGCTGCACAGGATGGGCAACATGCGGGTGATGTTCCTCCGCGAGCGCGACGACTTCATAGAGGCCGACGGCTGGACCGAGGCCGAGGAGGTGTAGGCCGCTGTGATACAGCAGCAGACAGAATGAAAACGGCACAAACGACTAAACGAGATAACGACAATGGCTAATTTCGCATACAACATTCCTGTGGAAGTGCAGCGCGGCATCGCCATGCACTTCGAGATGGACGTGCCCATCGTGGACCTCGACCTGACGAAACCGCAGAAGACGCGCCTCACGCGGGTGAAGGCCATCTATATGGCATGGCTGAGTAATCCGTACATCAATCCGCTGGAGATGTCGCGCTCGATGCTGAAGGCTGAGAGCAGCGAGAGGGGCAACCGCACCGACGCGGGCAACCTGCTGAACGCGGCAAAGAAGGACGTGGCGTGGTTTAAGTGGGTACAGAAGCACTACCTCGAACTGCCCTCGCGCAAGGAGCTGCAATACAAGGGGCTGCGCACTGCCGAGGACATGATCATTGCAGGCAGGGAGGCGGGCAACTGGCTGACGGTGAACGACGGCATGAAGCAGATGTATAGGTTCGGCGGGCTGGACCGCCCGGAGGAAGATCCGCAGCACGTGAACGATGCCGCCTACCAGGAGCTGATACCAACGACCGACGTGACCAAGGTAGACCCCGACCGCAAGCGCATTAGTGCCGCACGACGGCTGGAGCTGGCATCGAAGTGGGGCGCACACATCGACGAACACGGCGTGCTGATAGACAAGGACGGAAAGGTGGTAGGCGGACAGCAGCCGAGGGACGAGGAAACAGGAGCAGCGGAGATGCCGCTGTCCACAGAACCAGACGAGGAATAGCGTATGGCAAGGAAAGGATTCAGCGACACGGACAGCGACGCAACGCTGGGGCGCATGCTGCCACTCTCGGAGCCGCAGAAGGACTACGACGACGAGGACGAGGACGGCGAGCGACAGGCACCGTCGCAGCGATACATCTACGAGAACGAGGCCCAGTCGAAACGCCGCACCTACCGCTGCCGTGAGACCTACGAGGTGGCGGGGCGCGGTACGGGCAAGACCACCGACATAGCCGAGCACGTGAAGGAGGTGTCGATGCGCATACCCCGTTCTACCAACGTGTTCCTGGGCTGCAGCGTGAAGCAGCTCTACCTGAAGACGTGGCCCGCCGTGGTGAAGGGACTGGAGATGATGGGCATGGTGGAGGGGCGCGACTTCATGCGCCAGCGACCGCCCGCCAAACTGCACTGGCCGATGCCGCTCTCGAAGCCCCGCTCGTGGGAGAACGTGACTATCTTCCCGACGGGCGCGGCCTGGTATTCGATATCAATGGCAGTACGCGCCAGTGTGAACGGCATGACACTCTCGTCGGCAGCCAGCGACGAGACGCGCTATCTGCCTTTCCAGAAAATCAAGGAGGAACTGTTTCCTGCCCTGCGCCCCGAGCTGATAGCCAAGGGCAGCGGACTGACGGGTGACGGATTCCGCAACACCGCCAAGTACACTTTCGGCTACAACAAGGACTATAACCCCCTGTATCTCTCGAAGTTCTTTGTCAGCGACCCTGCCATCACGCAGAAACAGGCCGTCTGGGAGCAGGAGGAGCTGAACCAGACCGTAGACATCAACCACGAGATAGACCTCATGCTGGCCGAAGCCGAGGAGATGCCCGAACTGTGGCACGTTGACGGGTTCCTGAAGCGCATCAACCAACTCCGTTGTCAGAGTAAGATTTTCTTCCGTTTCAGCAGTCTTGCCAATATCGAGATATTGGGCGAGGACTGGTTCCGCGAGATGCGCCGCTCACTGCCCGATATCATGTACCGCATCCAGATACTCGGTCAGCGCAAGGGACTGGCCCGCGATGGGTACTACTGCAACTTCGATATCGACATCCACGGCTATCATCAGAGTGATATGGAGACGATGGACCGTCTGCTCTCCAACTACACCACCCACTACTCGCGCACCGGACTGGACCAGGCACACAACCCCACCGAGATAGAATACGAGGCCATCGACCTGCGGCGCACCGCCAAGGTCAGCGACTGCTCGCTGGACGTAGACCTGGACTACTCGCTTCCTATCCGACTCGCCTTCGATTATAATGCCAACCTGAACTGTGCCGTGCTGGGTCAGTTGCGCCGCTTCGACGGACGCGAATCGCTCATGGTGCTGAAGAGCATGTTCACCATGAACGAGCAGAAGATACGAGCCCTCTGCAAGAACATCTGCACTTACTACCGCCCGTTCATCGACCGTGGCGGCGACTTCATCTACTACTTCGACTCGACGGCAAAACAGGGAGCCTCGCTGGCCTACGCCGTAGAGGGAGCACAGGCGCAGAACTTCAACGATGTGGTCATCGAGGAGATGCGCCGCCACGGTGCCAGAGTCACACCTGTTGACATCGGCGCACCCATGAAGCACAACCAGAAGTTCCAGATGATATGCGACGTGTTCAGCTTCCAGCAGGGACCCGCCGTGCGCATCAACGCCGACGAGGATCGCAACGAGTATCTGATAACGGCCATGGAGAACTGCGCCACCGAACAGACCGCCACCGGCATACGCAAATACAAAGGAGGTGAGAAGCTGAAAGCCACCACCGAGGGCGCGGAAGGCGCGATAGATCCAAGAGTCAGAACCGACGTAACAGATGCCTTCGACACGCTGTTGATAGGCTGCAAGTTCTATACCAACGGTGTCAGGGCCATCGGCGGCAGACTGCGCGGAAGGTTTCAGAACTTGGCGGGCATACCGCACTAAGTAGGGTAGGGCGGCACTTCTCCTGCCCTTGGCTTCGCCGAGTGCAGGCTTCGCCTCGGCATAGATTGCAAGCGCGGCTTGCATCTCTGCTCTCGGCTCGCACTGCCCTTGATTTCCAGCCCTCTCACCCCTATCTTCATCTCAAAAATCCGACACAAGATTATGACTAAGCACAAGAACAACAGAGGTAATGCGGGCAGCATCATCCACCGTCCGAAGACCTTCTCGGAATATCAGAAGCTCGACCGTTCGCTGCGGGAGCGTGGGTTTGTGGCACTCGACGTGCTCAACGGCAAGGTGCGCTCTCTTTCCCTCGGCGACCGCGACCCGTCGAAGGGTGAGGCACAGTCGATGGCCTCCGGCATGAGTTGCGGCACGCTGAGCAACGGCCCGCTGTCGCAGGTGGCATGGTCGTTCGACAGCACCGACTCCATGCCGACCTCCATCAGCGACAAGGACGGCAAGCCGCTTGGACGCGGCTACATCAAGTGGGGGCCGAAGGACAACCTGCCCGGCGTCATCTACTCGCTGGCCAAGGCAAGCCCCTACACCGCCGCACCGCTGCGCTACCTGGCCGACCTGGCCACGGGACTGGGCGTAAGGCTGATGTACCACTTTGAGGACGACACCTACTGCGAGTTCCAGCACGCGGGCTTCAACCTGCGGCTGCGCTACGAGCAGGCCCGCAAGGGAGAGCAGCAGGACGAGTACGGCGGCGACATGGCTATTGACCCCGCTGCCGCCCCCGGTGAAGATCCGCTGAAGCCCATCACCGAGATAGCCCCCGAGAACCGTCCGAAGAAGCGGCTGCAGGGCATCGGCCCCGACTACTGGGAGCAGGCTTATTACGAGTGGGAGCGCACATGGGAGGGCTACGACGAGCAGGACGACAGCGGCATGGAGCGCCACGTACCCGGCGTGAAGCAGTTTCTGGAGGAGAACAACCTCGACCTGCACCTCTCGCAGTGCATGCTCGACTTCATGTACTACGACCTCTTCTTCCCCACCGTCGGCTTCGAGCGAGGCCGCCGTGGCCGCTGGGACCCGCGCATCGTGAAGATAGGTCAACTGAAAATCACAGACGGCATCCGCTATGAGGCGATGTCGGAATACCGCCATATCCAGCACGTGTATTTCGGTGAGCGCTTCAGGGCGAAGGGCATCGGCGAGCACAACACGATAGGAGCTCACGACGACAAGGTGACGATGTACCCCGTCTGCGAGGCCACCGCCCGCGTCAGCGACATGCGCTACCTCGTCTCGTCGAACCAGCGCACCCGCATCAACGCCCGCCCGACGTGGGCCGTCTGCCCCGTCTATTATGGTAATAAGAATTACTATCAGCAGCCCGACTGGTGGAGCATCTTTACATCCAAGGCTTACGACTTCTCCAGCACCATCCTCTACGACAAGGCGAAGCAGCGCGAGAACAACACCACCTGGGGGCGTATCATCTACATCTCGCTCGACTACCTCGACATGGTGTTTGCCGACAATGGCATTGCCGGCGACAAGGATAAGCAGCAGGAGTTTATCGACGAACTGGATCAGAACGTAGAGACGTTCCTGCAGCAGCGCGAGAACAACGGCAAGATGATGCGCCAGTTCATGTGGCTCGGCCAGGACGGCAAGGATCACCACAACGTCGAGATAGTCGATGTGAAAGAGACCACCAACGACGCGGTGAAGGCAGGCAAGGAGGAGCTGGAACTCTCCACATCGCCCATCTTCCTCGCCTTCGGTGTTGACCCCCGTGACATCGGTGTGCCGATGGTCAGCGCCTCGAACGGCGGCACGGCCCTGCGCGAGATACGTCTGATGAAACAGCAGCTTCTCAACGTGCGGCAGCGCATGTACCTCCGCTTCCTGATGGATGTCTTCACGTTCAACAGGTTCGACTCGCATCTGGAGCCGATTGTACGCCAAATGAGTTTCACGACCTTGGACCGTAATCCGACGGGTATGGTCGAAACGGTAGCGGGGCAGGGGGCGTAGGCGCTACGCTAAATGAGAAATGACCATTTTAACTTCGTTGAAATGCCTCACGCTCGACAATGCTGATGCGAGCATCGTATTGCTCTCGCTTAATCGGCATTTTCGTGAGGTCACGAAAATGGTAGCGAAACAAGCAAATCGGCGACAAACACCCACATTTGTCGCCGATTATCATTATTGATTATCGTTTTTATGGATTTTAATCCCTCTCACTTGCCGTGCGCCGAGCTTCTTCTTGAAGTCGTCCACCAGCAAGTCAGTCACTTGTTGCTCGTCCAATTCCTCCTGGGAATAAACGCGCATCACTATTCTGTAGAATGGCATATTGTTTCAGTTCGAGTTAATTTAAAAAGGAGAGCACGCCGTAACAACTGGCAGGATTTTCACCTGCATCTGGCTGGCGAGACCCAGTCGTCTCCGTCCTGTTTTATCCGTTGATGTAACTGGCATCGCGGGTTGGTGCAAACTACAACTGTCTTTGGCGTGCTCTCATTCGCTATTCCTTTAACAGTTTTGGATTGTCATGTATGTTGTCGATAACCTCCATGCTGTATGTACGGATGATGTGAGGTGTCCACCCTTGGTCGTCGCCGCTGCCGTCCGATTCGCCAGCCAGCGGCTTCAGGCTTACCCTGTAGCCTTCCAGCTTGTCGGCTTTGTCGCCAAAGACTTCCTCGACGTTGCACTTCACTGATTCCTGCACCCTGTCCAGATCTTCATCCGTCAGCTGGTATATGCCTGTGGTGATTTCTTTCATACGCCGCCCTCCTTTTCTTCTTCCCGTCTCTTCTCCAGTTCCTCGTGCAGTTCCTCCAGCATTTTCTTTTGCGCCGCTATGGTCATCCGGCACACATCTTCTGGCAGTGTGCCGTCGCGCAGCATCCGTTCATACGTCTCCAGTGTTCTCTCGTGTCCTGCGATATCAAGAAGGATGTCGGTATAGAGCCGTTCTTTTGTACCGAGAGTAATATAGTCAGTCATACGCCCTGGCAGTTTTATTGGTGGTGTCTTCGTAACCTCGCAGATAACTCGCTGCATGTCGTCGGCCTTCACCAGACCGCGACGCACCAGCTCGCGCATCACCTCCCACTGTTCTTCTATCATGCGGCAACGGCTGCTGATGGATGTCATCGAGTCGTCGCTGATGCGGCGCATCACGGCTATCAGTTCCTCGCGGGTCATCTCCTCGGTGGGCTTGTCGTACAGGTTTGTCCGCATGTCGCAGTACAGGTGTCTGTCAGCCCATGCCGCTACGCTGCCCGCAATCTTCACCTTGCTGCCGAAGCGGGTGAGAGGGTAGGGAGCCGTGCCGTCGAGCATAATTACAGGCCGTTGGATGGACTTCCCGTAGTTGCCAACTCCCACAAAGTGCAACTGCATGTACCAGCTCTTGTTGCCTTCGTCGAACACCACGGCAAAGCCGATGTCTGCTTTCCTGAAGAATGTTTCTAACAGATACGCCCCCCTTTCCGATATATCCAGCTTATCGAGCGGACAGGTCATGGTGACGTTCCACTCTGCAAACCCGGTGTCCTCGCTATGCACTTCCCATCCGCTGCCCGCCAGCGCGTATCCTCTCGGCGGCATCCGCGAGTCCACGGTCACTTCGTTTCTGTCTTTCGACACAATCACCTCGTCCTTCAGCGGAATAAAGATGACATTCTCTCTTACTTCGTTGTCCATGTTGCTATTCTTTCAAAAGTTAGCTTCGTTGACTTTTGTCACGACTCGGCCAAATCATAATCCATTCTGATTCGGCTCTCACTGCTCCAAAAGTTCTGGATTGTCGTGGATGTTGCCGATGACCTCCATGCACGAAGATTTGTGAAATATCGGCCCGCAACCGTGGCCACGAAACGAGAAACCGTTTGTGATGTCTGACCAAACGACCTCTTGCACATACCTGCAGCCATTCACTACGGTAGCCACCACGTCGCCCTCATATATCTCCTGCCCGTTCTTGTCCTTCAGACCCGTGTACTCGCCGCGTGTCTCGGGGGCAATTTCATAATCGTCCCACGACTTGCCATCGGCAAACTCGTCGGGGCAGACGAAGTGTGCGCCACGGTTTGTCAGGTAAAAACCATACAGCCACACACCGTTCTTGCGGTTAAATCCGCGAAACTTACTTTCTCTCATATCGCTTATCGTTTCGTTTTTTGTTCAACTTCTATAACACACATTTGCGCCCGCCTCCTTTTCTGATTCTGTTCATTTCCAGTTGCAATCTTCGCCTTATACGCGGGTAGTTGGCGATAGGGAAGCTGTAGTACACATCGCACTTGTTGGCGAATGCGGCCCACTTGCCATCGCTGGTGACGGCCACCAGCCGCATTTCCTGCATCTTCTTCCTGCGCTTCTTCTCCTTGCGGGGTAGCCGCTGCGGGCGGAGCCTGTACTCCTGGCGCGGAGTCAGCCTGGGCGGCTCATCGGCTGCCGTGGCCTCCATGCTGTATGTGCGGATGATGTGAGGCCCCCACCCTTGGCCGTCGCCGCTGCCGTCCGATTTGTCATCCAGCGGCTTCAGGCTTACCCTGTAGCCTTCCAGTTTGTCGGCTTTGTCAAAGACTTCCTCGACGTTGCACTTCACTGACTCCTGAATCCTGTCCAGGTCTTCGTCCGTCAGCTGGTATATGCCTGTGGTGATTTCTTTCATACGCTGTCCTCCTTTTCTTTCTTCGGCACAAGGTCGCTGATATACGCCCAGCGTTCCATGTGCCAGTTCTCCCAGTCGGCGGCGATGCCACCGGCGGCAGGGGCCAGCATGTCACCGTCGGCATAATACTTCCCCGCCGTACCGCAGCCGTCGCCCTCGTCAATCAGTATCTGGCTTTCGTCATCGGGCCGCTCAGTCTTCGGGTGCCAGACACGCGACTGCTGGAACATAGCGCCCACCTCCAGGTATTCCCTGACGGCATCCTCGGGGATAGGGTACTCCCAGTCGTTCTTATGATAGGCATAAAATCCGTGTCCACAAATCATCGTTGCCAGCTCTTCAAGCGAGTCGGCCATCTGCATAAGCTGTCTGTTAGATTCCCGTATCATACATGAGCAAACAAAAAAATATCGGCCACACGTGGGCGGTGTCAAGTCCTCTGTGCGATTTGGACTCCGGGAGGCTTTCGCCTTCCCGACGCCGGCGGTGTGGCCGATGGGTAATTATTCTATAAATTATGGCAAACAATAATGCCGCTCAGGGTGGTAGCGGCATCACCGCACAGATGGTTTGACGGTGCAAAGATACGGAAAAGATTCCGAACGACAAAAAATAATACCGAAATATACCGAAAAATTCCGAAAATTTTGTTGGCTGATTCCGAAAATTGTTTTATCTTTGCACCGTCAAACATACTCAATGCGGGCAAAGGCCTCGCAATACATACTTACTTGCAGCGGCGGGGCTCTGTGCCAACAATCATCAGAGACAACAAACAGAATCATATCGGTCACAACCGCGTCGGGAAGGCGAAAGCCTCCCGGAGTTCGCAGCATTGAGGAACTTGACAGCGCGTAGTTGTGGCCGATTATATATATAATAAGGTATGACCAGAGAACAGCAGATAGCCCGTTGGGCGGCAGTCGTTGACATCGTGCTGACCGCCGAGAACAACATTCCGGAAGAGGAGAAGCAGGCGCTCATAGTTGCCAAAGGCGCGGGCCACAGCTTGGAGCAGCGGGCCATCGAGCGATATATCCACGCCGTCGCCACTGAGATTGTTGAGCACGGCGGCATGGCCTTCGAGGGCGACGGCGAGAGTGAAAATGACGGACTGATTGACCCTTACAATGGAGACTGAACGACTATGACAAGGAAACAGAAACCCACAACACCCCACCGCCGCACACGCGAGGAGCTGGTCGTCGACACCTTCCTCTACATGATTCGCCACGGCGAGGCGGTGCGCAAGGAAGTAGAATTTTTCAACCGCTTCGGCGGTGTAGAGACCAAAGAAATCTATAAGGTAGAACCGAACAAAAAGAAATAGTTATTCACCAATTTAAAACATTATGATTATGGACCAGAAAACAATCAAGCGGCTCAGTGCCGTGGCAGCCTCGGTGCTGCTCGTGTTAATCATCTTCTTCGCCTGCTGCACGGTGGTCGACAGCGGAGAGGTGGGCATCAAGTTCCACAAGTGGTCGGCCTCTGAGCAGGACTACGGCGGCGTAGAGGGAACGTGCAAGGGCTGGGTATTCTACAACCCCATCACCACCTCTGTGTTTACCTACCCCACATTCACGCAGCGCAAGCAGTATGAGACCATCAAGGTGAACGCCAAGGATGCCTCCATCTTCGAGATGGACCCAACGATTGCCTACCATATCAACCCGGCCAAGGCGTGCGACATCTTCGTGAAATACCGCGTCGATGTGAAGTCGCTGGAAGACGGCTACATCCGCACCTGTATCTACGAAGCCTACCGCACCTGCGCCAACCAGTACACCTCGGACTCGCTGATGTCGAACCGTGCCAACTTCGAGCGCGACGTGCGCAGCCGACTGGAAAAGTCGATGATGGCAGAGGGCTTCCTCGTCGAGGAGTTCACGTCGAAGATTACCCCGCCCGCCTCGCTGACGAGTATGATAGATAGTAAGAACGCTGCAATTCAATCTGCCCTGAAGGCAGAGAATCAGGTGAAGGAAGCCGAAGCCAACGCGAAGATCGACGTGGCCAAGGCCGAGGGCGCTGCGAAGGCCATGCGCATCAAGGCCGATGCCGAGGCATACTATAACAAAACCATCGCCGCCTCTTTGAGCCCGATGATTATCCAGGAGGACATGATTGAGAAGTGGGACGGCAAGATGCCGCAGATAGTAGGCGGCAACGGCATGATGCTCGACGTGAGTAAAGTAATAGGTAAGTAAGGCTATAGGAACATCAACTATCATATATATCCTGAGCGTGGTAGCGTCGCTATATGCGACCTATCTGATCGCCTACTGCCTGTACGACGTGCCCGACAGTTGGGAGAAGCGCGAGCCGAAACGGATTGTCCTGCCGAGAATAGCCTACATCACATTCTTGCTGGTATCTGTCATCCCTGGACTGAACATCCTGTTCGTCTTAGCATTCTTAATCGGAGCCATACTCTTCAAAGCTATGAATCAATGGCAGATTAAGTCCTGGCTCTTCGAGAAACCCGAAGTGAAAGCCGACATCACCGACAATAACCCTGAAAAGAAATAAGACTATGCTACTGATGCTTACCAATCGCTGCCACATGGAATGTCCGCACTGTATGCAGGACGCCAGACCAGACGGGCAGCACATGACTGAAGATACATTCGACCAGGTGCTCGCGCTGATAGGTGAGGCGCGGCCGCCGGTCGTCACCGTCACCGGCGGTGAGCCCACCGAGCACCCGCACTGGGCTGAGTGGACGCGCCACATCCTGAACACAAAGGGTGTCGCCCTCGTGTCGATATGCACCAACGGCGCGTGGATCGAGGACACGAAGGAGCGACTGAAGATGGCGCGGCTTATCCGCGAGTCAAAGGGGCGCGTGAAGGTGCAGGTGTACTCCCACCCGAAATACTATCAGGACCACGAGTGGACCGTGAGCCACGCCGCGCAGTACCGCTCCATCGGCTGCATCGCCGACTTCAACAGTCCTATCTTCATGCAGGATCTGGGACGTGCCCGCGAGAACTGCCGCGAGGAGACCGAAGCCTCCGACCACGTGCCGTCGTGCATCAACTCTCACCTCGTGGCTGTGCAGGCCCACTCGCTGAACCACTTCTTCCTGATGTGCGCCAGTGCCGGCAAGTTCTGCCGTCCGCTCATCTCGCCCGACGGCGGCGTACACATGTCCGAGTCGCGCCTCTGTCCGCAGGTGGCCCATGTCAGCGACGGTGCCGCCACGGTGTTCCGCAAGATGCAACAGAGCCGCCCCTGCCGTGGCTGCCGCCTGTACCAGAACTTCGAGCGCCGCTTCCCCCGCGAGCTGCAAATATTAGACAACCCCATCACCTACCGACAATAGAAATATGGTAAACAGCAACGAACTTATGCGCGGCAACTGGCTCTTCTTCCGCAATCAGGCGAACGCCTTCGCCTTCCGCGTGGAGAATGTGACGAAGAGGAAGGTGGGCTACCATGCCGAACCTGGAGAGAGCCGTATGTACTACCTGCGGCTGTGCGAGTGCCATCCCATTTCCCTGGATGCACGGCAGCTGGAGAAGAACGGGTTTGAGAAGGTGGAGCAACCCGGATGCGCCAACCCATACCACTGGCGCCTGGCCGTCTATGAGGACGACATCAAGGATCCGTCGATGTTGCTCTACAGCATCGTGGCATACAAGACTCCCTTCCGAGGTATGTATGTCAATATCTTCAACCCTTCGGACTGCGAACCTATCAAGTTCACGAAGCAGATAGAGCACCTCCACGAGCTGCAGAACGCCCTCCATCTCTGCGGCATCGAGAAAGAGATTATTGCGTATTAACAATTTAAAAGCTACACGAAAGATTATGAAACAAGAGAATACAGACCGCTCGGCGACGCAAGGAGACGCTTGCCAGAGCAAGAACCGACAGGCCGCAGAAGCGCAGCAGCTGCGTGAGAAGTCAGCATTTATCAATCAGGTGACGAGCTTCGCTGAATATATGCAGAAGGAGTTTATCAACGACAGCGACGGCGACATGGGGCTGATTATCTGCGCCGCCGACCGCACCTGCGACAAGGCCAGCGACGAGCGGACGGGCGCGTGCCACATCGTGCTCGGTGGCGGGTACATCAACACCATCTCGCTTGCCTCGATGATGCAGCAGGAGCAGATGCAAGACCTCTTCCACAAGGCCCGGATATTGAGCAGCACCGACGGCAGCAACGGCTACATGGCCGACGAGTTGCGCCGACTGCGCCGTAGGCTGAACCGCGACTATGCCTTTCTGGTCCTGCCGATAGGCTACAGCCTCCTGCTCACAGTGCTCACCGTATTCAGTTCAGCTTTCCATTTGACAACCACCATCGCCAGCGTATTCCTAATGGCTTTCCTCACCATGCTCATCTTCAGCGACATCAAAGACCTGCGCCGCAAGGCCCGCCGCCTCGCCGACAGCATCGACGGCGACCGCCGGGAGCGCCGCCACATGTTCGGTGCCGCCATGATGGGGATGCTCGCCCAGATGGCACACCGCGACCGCGACGATGACGATGATGATGATGAATAACCGAACCAAAACAATAAAGCGTATGCCACAAATCAAACTATCGCAGGACGACGCGGCGTTTCTGCGCGACCTGCAACACGAACTGCTCACGCAGCCCAACGACGGCAACGCCGACCCTGTGTATTGGGGCGTGATAGAGACACGCGAAGAGCCCGCGCCGGAGGACTGCGGCGAGGCCCGCATCTACAACTGCGACGGCGACTGCTCGGTGATGACGCTCGACGAAGCCGTGGCGTGGGTGAACGAGAACATAGAGGACGAAGACCTGATATTCCTCTGGGACACGCTCGACCACGACGACATCGACACCGTGTTTGAGTTCATCCACGACGAGATGGGCATCAGCTCTGCCAGCGTGGTATGGACGGAAGAGCACAGCCGCGTGAGCGAAGATACCGGTGCCTTCCTCACCAAGCGGGCCTGCCAGGAGTATATCCGTCGCTACGGCTACAACCACTCGCGACCCCACACCTACGCCATGACGGCCTACCGAAACTACGAGCTGGCACGGCTGCTGAAGATTCTGAAGACAATGGAAATCAAGGAGGACTGAATGATGAAAGCAAAACTATATGATGACAACCGTGTTATAGAGATTGTTGACTGCAACGATGTTGACAGCATCTGCAACCCCTGTGACCACAGCAGTTACATAGAGGTCCGCATGCGAGACCACTCAACTATATTGTGTGACGACTTTGTTTTTATGTTAGAAGGAGAGGAGGACTGAGCAATGGCAGAAACCAAGACAACAAAGCACAGCCTGACTGTGGCAAAGGCCACGAAGCAGGAGTTCAAACGTGTGTGGAGCTTCGTGCATGCGATGGAGAACCTGTTTGACTCGCGCAGCTTCTTCAGCAGCGAGGAGGACTGGCGCGGGTGGGACGATACTGACCCCGACAAGCGGCTCATGCTGCGCATAGAGAAGGAGCTGATAGCCGACGGCGAGGCGACGTGGGACGGGCATCCCGAAAACGACAAGATACTCTTTGCCTTCATCAAGCGCAAGTGGCACGAGGCCAATTACTCGGGCAGCGTGGGGCGCATCCTCTTCGACTGCGAGACGCTGATAGACAACTGCTGCGACCCGAAACTCGACCACCTGGAGTTCAAGCCCAGCATCATGTATGCCGAGCAGCGTGCCCTCGAAAAGATAGAGAAGATTATCCAGCGCGGCGAGAATCGCGGCCTCACGGCCGACAAGATTATCGAGCGCATCAAGAAACGTATCGAGGACGAGAAGAAGGAGGACTGAGCATTATGGCACTGAACGAAAAGATGCTGCCGATTGGCAAGAAAGATAAACAAAGAAACGGAACAAGCAAAATAGAACCTATGGAACAGAAACCAATCAAGATACTGCACCAGCCACTGAAGACTAAGTGGTACCGGATGATAGAGGCTGGCGAGAAGTCGGAGGAATACCGGGAGGCGACAGCCTATTGGTGCAAGAGATTCTGTGGTTTTAACACACTGCTGTTTTCCTTTCGTTACGGCTACGAGGACATCAACAAGGCTGGCTACACCCACGTTCAGTTCTCGTTGGGTTATCCGAAGAAGAACGATGAGTCGCGCCGCATGACCTTCGAGTTGAAAGGCATCGAGTACCGCGAGGGTCGTGAGGAATGGGGCGCGGAGAAAGGCAAGAAATACCTCGTCGAAATACTGGGCCGACGCACCACGCTCGACGGAACAAAACTATGGGAGGACTGAGCGATGAAGATACGACTGATAGAGAATGCGATGTGTGCCCACGACCTGCATGAGCTGACGAACTACCCGCGACCGTGGTTCAAGGCGAAGCCAACGCTGCCAAAGGGCACTGTGCTGACAGTGAAAGAGCAATGGACCAACTTTTTCGGCTCCTACTACCGTTGTGATCATGAGAACGGCACATACGACATCAAGCGCAGCGAGGCAGAGATAATAGAAATGTAAACATTTAATAAAGCTAACGATTATGGCATGCAACTGTATTAAAGACATCGAAGAGAAACTGAAAAAGCAGTACGGAGAGACTGCATGTGTAAACAAGGGCTACATGAGCGACGGCACCATCCGCGCGGTAGTAGAGGGCCTGTATCACAAGACGAAGCGCAACGGCGACCATGAGCAGAAATGGACGGAGGTAAGCCTGCTGGCCACCTACTGCCCATTCTGTGGCAAGCCTTATGAAGAAAAAAAGAAGGAGGACTGAATTATGCCAATATTAAACATTGAACTGAGTGACTATGATGCGCTCAGAGACAGAGTGAAACAACTGGAGTGTGAGAACAAGAACCTTTCGGAGGCCATCGAAGAAAAAGCAGAGGATGGCCGTCTGAGGGTTATCAAGAAGACGGTGACAATAACGCGCAATCCGTGGAAGGCGATTAACGAACACGCATTGGACTCATGCACAGAGAAGTACGAGTTCCTGAACTTCGACGATATTGAACAGGAGGCCAAGAGCCAGTTCTATAAGGACATGGCCAACCGCATCCAGAGCCAGGAGCGGCAGGAAATCTCTGAATTGAAAGAGCAGTTAAAACGCAGCCAGCAGCATCTTGACAGTTCGCTCGGACGCATCGACCGCCTGATGAAACGCAACTGGTGGGACAGACTGTGGAATAAAGGAGTGGGATAAAGCAATGCCCAGATACCGGATAGAATTAAAGGCATTAGAATAAGAGCGATATGGAAGCAAAAGAGTTAATGGCTGGCGACATCGTTAAGCAGAAACACAGCGGACTGATTCTGAAAGTCTCTGCAATAGTACCGCCGTACATCAGAGCAGAAGGTGAAGACGGACAGTTTCACGAAGACACCGTAGAGCCAATACCATTGGCAAAGGAAATATTTGAGCAGAACGGATTTAAGAAGTTTAACTTCCGCGACATAGAGGCGTGGTGGCTTGACACTCTGACAAGCGTATCGCTATGGTGTCGTGAGCTAAATGACAATCCAAAGGAAGGCTGGATGATTCGCATTGATTCGCCTCTCGCATCACATTGTAGCAAGGTTGAGTTCTTGCATCAGTTACAACAAACTCTGCGGCTATGTCGTATAGAAAAAGAAATACTAACAGTATAATTAGACAAACAATGAAGTACATTGACGCAGATAAAATCAAGGCCGAGATAGACAAACTCACAGAAAGCCTGACGAAGAGTTGCAACCCTGACCCGCTTGGCACGACGGAGGAATGTATGGTCGCCGCAGAGATAGAGGCACTGGGTTTGGTAAAGGACGCCATCGACAAGATGCAGCAGGAACAGCCGACACCACCAGGCATTGAAAAGGAAAGCAAAAAGAAAGGTTGGCTTGACTATGGAGAGATGATGAGCGAGATAGGATTGTACCGATACAATGCGATACAACGCATCAAGGCGCACAAGGAAGAGTTCGACCCTCTCACCATTCCCAACCTCTATCACGTCGCAGAATATTATAAGGCTGTTGGCGAAGAGGTTGTCTGCTGTTGTTTGCAAGCATACGGCAAGGACTTCCGATTTGACCAGGAAGATGTAAGAGAAATCATTAGTAAGGAGGACTGAGCGATGATGAAAGCAAATGAATTGATGACTGGGGCCTTTGTGTATTTCAACTGTTTCGACGGGAGCAAGATTGTTGTGCGCGAGACTGGCTTCAAGGACGGGATTGTGTATGGTGATTCAAAGAAGGGCTCGCATTGGTGCAATATTGAGAAAGTAGAGCCTATCCCCATCACGCCGGAAATCCTTGAAAAGAATGGGTTTACTGAAACGAAAAACTATTATCCATACCCAACCTATAAACATGAAGTGAATGGCAAGAAGTTTTTAGTAAGAGTTGCTTTCCCGGAGGATAGTAAGGCGACAAATAGAATAAAGCCTTTTGTTGAAGTAGATGCAAGGTGGTGCTGGCATAATAGCGATTGCGAGTTTGTTCATAAGTTGCAGTACGTGCTTCATTTGTGTGAGATAGAAAAGAATATAGAGTTATGAATAAAGCAAGATAATTTTGTAGTATATGGAAGAATCACAGAAACAGGCGATGATTGACGCCTACAAGGAAAGGCTTCTGAGCCAGGCTAACGGCATGGAGGAGTCGGTGCTGATGCAGATGTGCTTGACGGCGTTTCGGCATGGCATTGAGAATACGCTGGCCGAGGTAGAGCCGAAACAGCAGAGACTGAAGAAGCTGGCCGACGCCATGTATCACGCGGCGCAGTACCTGACTACCGACGCCTCGCATCTTCACAAGGCGATGGACGAATATCATCAATTTGTTATTCAGAACAAAATATAGAGCGATATGGCAACAGAAGAAAAGAAACTGTACGGGTTTGGCGTAAACGACACAAGCCTGTTTGGAGAGACGTTTGAGGCTGTGGACGAGCTGATAGAGTTCGCGCAGACGGAGTTTGACAATGAGAACAGCGACTATTTTGACGACGAAGACCAGCATTGCATACTCGTGAGTGCCGTTAAGCGTGTGGCCCCTTTCGACTTTGCGCCATCACTGGACGACATTGCCGATCAGATGACCGACCGTTTCTATTCGGAGCACAATATCGACGACGACGCAGAAGCCAGCTATTATCCGAAGGAGGAAGCCAAGAAAGAATGGAAGGCATTTGTCGAGAAGTATTTCGACATTCCCTACACGCTCATCGGATATGCCGATGTGGGCTGGTACAATCTGAAAGAGCATCGTTGGACGGAAATGAAGGAGGACTGATATGATGGGAACAAACGTAATCACGCTTACGCCCAAGTGGGAGTATCGGAGAGAGACAAACCTGACGATGGAGGCACTGACGGAGATAGGACAAGACGGTTGGGAGCTGACAGGATATTCAACCATCGGCACCTTAGAGTGCTATATATTCAAGCGCCCCGTCTATGACATTCCCGAAAGACCTGAAGTGTAATTAAACATCAAGAGTGATATGAAGAAACGTAACTGGATATGTTATACCGCAATCTTTATGCTTGCCTGGCTACTGCTCGACATCGGCTTCGGCATGGATCGTTATACGAAGTTCCTGTCGTGGCAGTGGCACCTGGGCTTTGTGCTGAGAAATGCCGGCGCCATCCTGCTACTGCTGCTGGGCAACTTCGTAGGGATGAAGACGAACAAAGGAAGGGAGGACTGATCAATGACCAAGAAAGAAGAAGCCATTCTGACCAACCTCGTCAAGACGTTACAGGAATACGAGGATGAGTGCTATCGACAGATGGCATACATGAACGAGCATAAGTTTGAGATGGAGCGCGAAGCCATCAGATACAAGCAACAGGCGTACAACCGCAGTTGGCTGGAGGTGGCAAATGCTATTGATAAAATTAAAAAGTTGGAGAAATAAAAGTATGGACGAACAAAAAATCATTACACTGAGTCACCTAAAGAATTGGGTGGATGATTGGGTGAGAAAATGCCACAAGAATAATGTGGACCCCAGTGACGTGCCCTTCCTTATTGAGAACGACAGACGCCAATACCGTCCATTCTCGGGCAATATCGGTTTTGGTAGCCGTGGCGTAACGGTGTCCATTGTATACTTCAATAGCGACATCGTGCGCTACGAACCCAAAGACGAGCGGCCCGAAGGCGGCGGCGAATACTGGAAGAGCCGTGGCGCGTCAGACTCTGACGTAAGCGGTTTTGTGGCGAGCCGTGCCGCAGGAATGCGACTGCTGCGCATGGTGCGCTATGTGCTCGACACCGACGAGCCGAAGACGTGGCTCGACTACCGCGAGTTCGAGCCGAACTGGATTCAGTTCAAGTTCTCTGCCGATGAATTTGACGTGGAGAAACTCGACCAGATGGCCCGCGCCAACGGCGACGTGCTGACCGAGACCATCGTCAGGCTGTGCGTGAAGAATAACAATAAGGAGGACTGAGCGATGAAGAAAACAATAAAAGCCAGATGCACGCAGAAAGTGTATGCAGAAGACATCCTGCTGTTCTATAGTGGAGAAGTGTATCAGTTTGAAGTGACAGACTTCCTTTGTTCTAAACCAGATGGGTGTGACTCTGAGCCCCATAAGGATGCAGAACGACCGATATTGCCACAGTTATATGACCACCTCCACTATACGAACAAGCGCGGTCATTTCTATTTCGATTTCTATGACCGCGACTATGCTGAACAATACGGCAAACCATGTTTTGAAGACTGCTTTAACGAAATCAATATGGAACTGACATCAGAAAATGTGGAACGGGTATTCAGAGAATGCCTGTCCGACGAGAACGAGGGCGACAATGTGCGCCTCGTAGAAGCTGTGCTGGCCAATGTAAAGATGGCCATGCGTCGTGACAAATTGAAATTCTATCAGGAGGAAATACAGGGTATGCTCATGCAACTGCCCCGAAAGTTCCGCGAGACGGACAGTGGCGGATGGTCGTTCCTGAATCTTTGCACCCGCGAGGACGGGACGCAGTGGACTGGCAGCCACGCTATGATGGAACAACTGGTAATCCTCGGCATCGGAAGTGGCAAGATGAAATATCTGCTGCCGAAACCAATGTGGAATATTCTGCCTGGCGGTATGCCATATTTGGCTGTGCTGGACAAGAATTTGTAAATAAGACTGATATGATAGACTACATGAAAGAGGCTAAGATACTGTATCTGGCCGATGTACTGGAAGACATTGCGAAGGAGATGGAGAGGGATTTCCACAACCGTCCGTTCTGCAAGAGCATCAACGACATCGTGAAAGAACTGCGCGAGACACTGGCCCTTACGACTCCGACAGATCCGGCGAATATGCGGGAGGAGCGAATACAAATCAAGCGCATCGAGAAGCGACACATGATGGCCCCCGTGCCAGGTATGCCGGACAGCGAGATGCCGCGCTACGAGGACAGTAGCAGACGATGGATCATCAGCGAACTGCTCGACTACATCCGAAAAGAGAATCTGATACGGGTGCGCAAGGACAAGACCGAACAGGGCTGCACGATATTAACTGCCTCGCTGATAGTGGGTATTGAGCAGGAGCCGGACATCCCAAGGATTGAAGAACAAGTCACCTTTGTCGATTCGCTGGCCAAGTATCTGGACGAAACAAGACAATAAAAGAAGAAACGCAAGGCAAAGGCCAAGGCGCAGAAGCAGAGCCGCCGCAAGAACCGCAAGCACTGAGATAATTTTTAACTCCAATTTTTAAATAATTTCCCCGACCGAAAGGGAGGGCTAAACAACAACGATTATGGAACAACAGAATCATGACCAGATGGCCGAGCAGTATATCTCGGCAGTTGAGAAACAGAAACAGTCGGAGAGCTACACTCCCGACCAGTCATTCACACGCGGCGACATGGAGACGTGCTTCGTCGCCGGCTGTCAGTCGATGGAGCGGCTGCAGGAGGGTTGCACGGGCACGTTCGGGCAGGCCATCGGCTCGTTGAAGCACGGCTTCAAGGTGGCCCGCGAGGGATGGAACGGCAAGGGCATGTGGCTCTGGCTGAAACAGGAGGCGATGGTGAAGAGCGAATGGTGCCACGATCAGGCACTGAAGGCCATTGCTGACAAGAACGGCGGGCAAATTTACGCCGGTGGATGTATCTGTCTGAAGACTGCTCAGAACACCATACAGAGCGGATGGAACCCGTCACAGCCTGACGTACTGGCTGTAGACTGGGTATTGGTTAATCCCGAAGAGTAACCCGCCCGACCGATGGGGCACAGTATTAACATCATTCACAATTAAGACCCCCGACAACGACGACCTGAAGAACCTGGCCAAGGGCTGCATCACAGCCGCCAAGGTACTGGCCGACGAACTGGAAGAGGACTACAAGAATGAGCCCGTGGACGGAGGCTTCAAGCGCTGCGCCGAGAAGGAAACCTTCTTCGACAACTACGTGAACTGGAGCAAGACCGTCTGACGGAGTCGCCGCCCTTGACCTGCGCCGGACAGGGGATTAACTTTTGGGGTAGGCTCTCATTAAGGAGAGCCACCCATAAAAGTCCACTTTAGCGCGGGTAAAAGTCCACCCCCGCCTGAGACGACGGAAACAACGCCCCGCAGGGGCACATTATTAACATATTTATTCACAACAAAACAACAGAACATCATGGCACAGAACAAGTACCAGATCATCGAGTTCAAGCCGACGGCCAACCAGGTCGGCATGTCGCACTCGTTCTACGCACAGGCCGTAGTAGACAACGTAATCACCAACAAGGAGCTGGCCAAGAAGATAGAGGCCCGTGGCATCAGCCGCGCCGCCGAAATCAAGGCCGTGCTCGAAGAGGCAGCCAACATCATCATCGAGGAGGTCAAGGAGAACAACCGCGTGCAGCTCGAAGCCGACGGCGGCGTGCTCGTCAGCATCTTCCCCACCGCCACCGGCAGCATCAGCGACAAGGACGTCGTGGCCAACCCCACGAAGTACCCCGGCAAGACCGTGGCCGAGGAGTCGATGCTCACCGCCGACATGGTGAAGTGGAGCCTCGGAGCCCGCATCGGCTCCAACCTGGCCAAGCAGTTCGCCCAGCAGAAGTCCGCACAGAAGGTAGCCTACAGCGCCACCTCGACACCCGCCGACCCTGAGAGTGGCAACAGCGACGGCGGCGGCTCAGACGAGGGCGGCGAATCGGGCGATCCCAATGAGTAATCTCACGCGAAAGGCGGGCGGTGTGGGTTAGCGTGAGGCCCACGGATATCTTTCAGCCGTGCCAGCATCGTCCGCCGATTTTCTAAACAATTAAGAGCGATATAAACCTATGCCGAAGCTGACTATCAACTACGCTTGCATTGCGGACGTGGTGCAGGTGGAACCTAAGCCGACGGACAATCAGCGGAAGAACCGCAAGGTCATCCTGCATGTTGACGAAGAGGATTTCTTCGACATGCTCGACCATGTGAACCCGAAGAACATCGTCAAGTATCTCGACATGCGGGGCATACCGCACCGCGAGCCGGCGAACATCGTGGTCAAGGTGGAGCCCGACGCAAGCGGACTGAAACTGCGCCATTCGCTGAAGCGGGTAGCAGCCGAACTAAAGAATGCGAGAAGAGACAACCAGTGATGAGAAACTACCGTGAACTATCCGACGAGGAGGTGCAGCAACTGGAGCAGCTCTACCCCGTGACCCCGAACCGCAGGCTCAGCCAGATGTTCGGCGTGTCGGTGGATGCCATCCAGGACCACTTCGCACGGCCACGGGGCTGGCAGAAAGACCAGGCATCCATCAAGCTCGCCACGCACGGCACCTACCACCGGCTGACCGAGCGCGAGGAGCAGTGGATTATTCGCCACTACCACAACACCCGCAACGGCGACATCATGGAGAAGTACGGCATAGGCGAGAGCACGCTTCACCGCGTGGCACGGAAGCACGGGCTGAAGAAGACCGACCGCTTCATGCGCCGGATGCAGCGCGAGGCCGTGGCGCACTCGCAGGTGGCTTTCGCGGAGCACGGCGAGAGTGAAAGGGCTGCGGAGCGGGCACGTCAGCAGTGGGCAGAGCGCAAGGCCACGGGCGACTACGGAGGCGTGGGCTTCAAGAAAGGCGAGTCGAACAAGACCCGCATGTCGCCCCGCCGCTACAAGGCGATGCTGCAGAAGATACAGCGGAAGCGCAACGAGACCATACGCCGCGACCGCATCCGCATCCACTGGGGCATGGAGCCGAAAACGAAGCTGGTGAAGCAGTGGGACAACAAGCCCGACTGGCGCAAGAGCCACTACCGCTACAAGTTCCGACAGTTCGGCTACGAGGTGGAACCCGACAGCCGCGACGTCTATTACTTCGCCGACACCGTGCGCCACCCCATCATGGAGCGCAACGCCCGGAAGCACGGCTTCAAGATACTTCCGGCAGAAGAAGAGTGAAGACTCGCTTTAGCGCTTTCATCAAGCGAAGCGACTGAAAGAATTTTTAAACATAATTTTTAACCAATTTCTCGCCGACAGGCGACTAAAAACAAGAGCGACAACAATGAAAGTAAAGAAACACTACGAGCAGGATCACGTCATCCTGTATGTGACGGAGGGCGACCTGCAGACCACCATCACCCTGGAGAGCGACCGACAGATGAAGCGGCTGGCCGACTGCCTCACAGACCTCTACCGCACCGACGGCAGGGAGGTGAGCATCGGGGAGGGCATTGAACATTAAACAACAAACAATCAAGAGCGATATGAAACAAGAGATTTTAATTGTGCCTTTTATAGGCGACGTGAAAGTGTCGAAGAACACCAACACGGTAACGGTAGACTATGACAGGGCTAAATGGGGTGACAAGCTGAAAGGCTATAGGCTGATGGGCAAAGCCAACGAATGGCAGATGGTGGGTGAAGGAGTCCCGCACACCGACCCCAACGTGTGGAACTGGGAAACCTGCATCTCCGGGCGCATAGACACCGAGTTCGAGTCAGAAGATGAAGTGGCTGTGCTGTGCTTCTTCCTCAGAAAGGCCGGGGTGAGCTTTATGATATTGGTGGATAACGGCAAAGGGCGCTATCTGTTCATGCGCTGTCTCGATGCGAAGATCAATCTCAGTCCTTTCAGTCAGACTGTAGTATTCTCCGGCGACGCCCCATACCCTTTCACCTATTTCGACGGCGAGGTTGAGGAAGCCGGCAGAGCCGTAGACCTGGCAGAAAAGTGTATCGAAGAAGGACTTCGGCAAACACAGGTCTGGGAAAACATAATCGGCAGAAATCTCTGAATAATTTTTAATCCAATTTTTAACAAATTTCTCGCCGCAAGGCGATACAAAAAACAAAGAGCGATATGAAAATAGTAAGATTTGACAGCAAAGGAAACTGCCAGTTCATTTATTTTAACTGGCGCAAGTTTAAGTTTGAAACATCGTGCTGGGCAAACAGCCTTCAGGGACTGCTCGGCAAGACGAGTGAGAAGAAACATCTGATAATCGGCCTGTGGAATCATTAAAGGAGGACTGAGCCATGGGAGAAATGAAATGGAGCTTTAACCTGTTCGGCATCCGTATCGGATGGTACAAACACTTTTCAGCCGTTTGTTACGACCGCAGGAACCGACTCTTGCAAATCGGCAAACTGGAAATCTGGTTCTATGGATTGAATTAAGCGAAGGAAGATAACGACAAAAACAAAGAGCGATATGGAACAGATTACACTGACAAGAGAAGAACTGCTGGAGCTGGCGAGGGTGGTGACATCCCACCTCGACGACCGGCTCGTGCCCTACAGCCGCGAAGAACTGCGGGCAATGGCATGGATAGAGGGCTTCATGTTTGCAAAGCGTCATCAACAGAAGGCCGAAGACGAGAAAGAGCCTGCACCAGCGCCCGCCCCCTGCTGCATACAGGACATCCTGCGCAACGTGGTAAGCGAAATGCTGAGCTACTGGCTCCTGTGTACCGAAGACTACGGACCCTTCCGTAAGGGCGAGCGCTACTGGCTTGAACTATTGGAGAGTGGCCGTGTCTGCGGGCGCAGCGACAACATAAAGGGAGAGAAAACCGACATCACCCTCGTCGAGTTACTGAGTTGCTTCGAGGTGACGAACGACAAAGTTTAACCCTATAAAAACAAAGAGCGATATGAGAACAATCAAATTCAGAGGACAAAGGATTGATAACGGGGAATGGGAATATGGCGACCTTGTTCATGATGACATTGGCGGATGCTACGTATTCCCGACTGAATGCAAAGGTTTATACCGAAACAACGAGGTCGTCTCGCAGTCTGTTGGCCAATTCACTGGTCTGAAGGACAAGAACGGACGCGACATCTACGAGGGCGACATACTGCGCTCCGACGACTACCCGTTCTGCGACGACGGCAACGACAACTACATGGGCGTCGTGTTCTGCGCCACAGACGATGCCGTCGGCATGTTTCAAGTCATGCTGTTCGTGCTCAAATCATCGGAGAAGAGAGGCATCAGCAGCTTCATCAACAAGTGCTTCTACGACCTTGACCTGACCAAGGTGGAAGTAATCGGCAACATCTTCGACAACAAAGGACTCTTCCGCGACAGCGACGAGAAAATCCTGAAATGGTATCTGGAGGACTAACTCTCAACTCTGAACTATGAACTATGAACTGAAGTCCATCCCCCAGTCCTGGAGCGAGCTCTCCTGGCAGCAGCTCTGCGGCTGCTGGCGGGCAAAGATGCGCTACGGCGGCAATGCCGACGTGGCACGCGCCGCCGGGCTGCTGGCCGTCTGCGGGCTGACCGTGGATGGCCGCGAGCCCGCCGACACCCGGACCGGCGAGAGCATCTACCGCCTGAAGGACCGGGACGGGCAGACGTGGACGGCGACGGCCCGCGAACTCGCACACCTCGCACGGCAGACGATGCCGTGGTTCGACTGGCCCTATGGTGACCAGGGCGACAAGGAAGAGCGCGACGAACAGGACAAGGTAATCCGCGAGCGCCGCGAGGGACATCCGGGTTACGTCAACCGCAACCAACAAGACTGGCGGGACGCCATGGTGCTACAGGAAGAGACGGTCGAGGTGGCAGGTGTCACCTTCGCCCTGCCGCAGGGCGCATGCTCCAACATCACCTGGCACCAATACCGCTCGCTGCAGGCCATCGCGCCGCAGCTGTGGCAGGACGGACTCACCGACGACGAGGCACGCTCGCTTCACGCACAGTTTCTGGCCTACATCCTCGTGCCCGCCCCGCCGACGGCAGACACCGGCGACCGCTTTCACACCCGTCCCTCGTTCCGCTATGATGCCGAGCGGGCCGAAGCCAGCGTCCAGTTCTGGGAAGAGCGTTTGCGAGTTGAGAGTTTAGAGTTGAGAGTTGAGAGTTCTGACCGCAACGGGAGCGCGGGAGCAAATTCTTCACTCTTCACTCTTCACTCTTCACTTATACTCTTCCACATCTGCTTCCAGGTATGGCAGACAGCGGTGGCGAACTTCTACCCCTCCGTGTTCCCCCTCCTCTTCGGCGGCGGCAAGAGCGACCCCCTGCACACCGCCCTCACCGGCGAGACAGACACCATCAATGCCGTGATGAAGTACCAGGGCTACAGCTCGCCCGAGCAGGTCTATAACACCGAACTGCCCATCATCCTCGGCACGCTGAACACGATGAGTAAAGAGGCAAAGGAGATTGAGAAGATAAAGTCGCAGAGCCACAGAGGGAGGAAGTGAGTTATTGACGGAAAGAAATTATCAGAAATTACCATTTATTATTTATAGCGATATGAACAAAGACAAAAATCTCTACAAGATTGAGAACAAGCTCGGCATATTCTACATCGTAGCCGAAACGTTCGACGAAGCCGCCAACGAACTGAAGGCGCGGCTCGACCAGGCCGACTACGGCTTCTTCCAGTACCGCGACATCCCGTCAATCGAGCACGTCGCCACGCAGTCGTTCTATATTGACGGCTCGAAGCAGTCGTTCTCCGACAGCAAGCCCAACCTCATTATCTCAGGCAGCGACCCAATCTGCCAGCGCGAGTTTGCCGAGCAGATGGCTTTGAAGTGCGAGGAATATGAGAAGCTGAAGCATGACTATGACCAGATGGCGGCAGACCTGGCCGATGCCAACGAGCAACTGCTGAAGATGCAGGCCGAGGCAGAAAAGAAGCAGGAGGTGTATGACGACTACGTGGCCAAGGCAGAGAAAGCCTACGGCGACCTGCTCGACGAGAACCGACGGCTGGCAGAATCGACGGACGAACAGGAAAGTCTGCAGCATCTACAGCAGAAACTGGACGATGCGCTGGCTGAGAACCGCCAGCTGCACGAGCGGTTGAGCGGCGTGACCGCCACTACTGGCTCCTACATGATAGCCGTGGAGCGCGAGCGGCAGGTAAAAGACGAAGGCTACAATGCCGAGCACGACCAGGCGCATGAGCCGATGACGCTGGCAAGAGCCGCCGTGAGCTATATCCTCTGCAACGACGAGAAGAAGCGCAAGATTGCCAAGACTACATACTGGCCGTGGGAGGACAAGTACTACAAGCCGCGCGACATGAAGCGCAATCTCATCCGCGCCGGTGCTCTCGTAGCTGCCGCCATCGACCGTCTGCTGGCCGAGGACATCCAGTCGCCCGTCGAGCCGTGCGACAAATGTCCAGACGAAGTATCTCCCGATAATTTTTAACCCAATTTTTAACCAATTTCCCTGCGAAAGCAGGCAAAAACAAAAGAGCGATATGGCAGACAATAGAATGTACCTCAGATGTAAGGGATGCGGAGCAGAGATGATGCTCGCGAAAATGGGAGGGATTTGGATGGACTGGTTTTTCGTAAAAACCAACGGGGCCAAAGGCAGGGAACTGAGCGAGTTCCTTGAAGCCCACAGCCACTGTTGCGATGATGTCGATCCCGACCTGCTCGACTGGAAAGACTGGCGACAGGCACGGCCCTTCGAGCTCGTCTATGAGAACGACGACGACTGGCAAAAGAAGAAATCCCTAAAGTAACTGACAGACGAATCACACATTTAATTATTTATAAGAGCGATATGAATAAGGAACCAATACCAATGCCGACAAGCAATCGGATTGTTCAGATTCTGACAAAGAAGAAGCAGCTCTATGCCATCGCCCCTGACGAGCACAATGCGCAGGTGGAAGCCGAGCGCAGGGCCTATCACGAGCGGCGGTGCCGCGAGAGCGAGGGCTACAAGCGGGTGTACGAGTACATCACCGGGGCGTTTCAGAGGGTGCGCGAGCAAGTGAGCCAGGGGCTTACGATGACGCAGCAGACCATGCAGCAATGCAATGCGGACACGACGGGCGCAACGACACCCAATGAAGGCACCGCCCCGAAGGTGGACTCCCTCTCCAGTCTCTTTGCCGTCGGCATCCTCGGCTGGATGCTTGGCATCCCCATCGGCGACCCTGAATTCCGGCTCGACATGGAGGCCGACAAGGAATACATCGAAGAATATGTCAAGGCCGAGACCGAGTTCATCCACCGTCTCGTGCCGGAGGTAAGGTAACAGACAAAAGACAATGCAACAATGATTGAACCCGACAACATTTACAACATGGACTGCCTCGAAGGGCTGCGGCAGATGGAGGACGAGACGGTGGACTGCTGCGTTACGTCGCCGCCCTACTTCGCCCTGCGCGACTACGGCTGCGAGGGGCAGATAGGACTGGAGCAGTCGCCGGAGGAGTACATCGCCCGGCTCTGCGACGTGTTCCGCGAGGTGCTGCGCGTGATGAAGCCCGAGGCGACGTGCTGGGTGGTCATCGGCGACACCTACAACTGTTACCGTGGTGCCACCACCCGCCAATATTACGACACGAAGTTCGCTGGAGAAAGCGGGCACCCTGCCCGTCCATCGGGCTTCGGGCTGGAATGCAAGAATCTGAAAGACAAAGACCTGATAGGCATACCATGGATGCTGGCCTTTGCCCTGCGCGGCATGGGCTTCTATCTGCGGCAGGACATCATCTGGCAGAAGCCGAACCCGATGCCGGAGAGCGTGAAGAACCGCTGTACCAAGTCGCACGAGTACATCTTCCTGCTTACCAAGCAGCCGCGCTACTACTTCAGCGTAGATGCGCTGCGCGAGCCTGCCAATACCGGCATCCGTGCCCACGAGTACAACCACCGAAAGGTGAAATTTACCGTGCCAGGGCACCGCCAGATGCAGTTCCGTGGCGGCAATCAGAGCGACGGCTTCCGCAACAAGCGCGACGTGTGGCAGATACTGGTCAAGCCCGGCTATGAGGGCCACCACGCCACCTTCCCCGTGGAGCTGCCCCTGCAGTGCATTGCCCTCGGCTGTCCGCAAGGCGGTCTGGTGCTCGACCCTTTCATGGGCACGGCCACCACTGCCGTCGCCGCCTACCGCATCAGCCGCCACTATGTTGGCTTCGAGCTGTCACCCGACTATCACGCTATCTGTCTGGAGCGCCTGCGCCAGGAGCGACAGCAGCAGCGACTGGAGTTTGATGAGGAAGAATGACAGACAATTTATAACAAGAGAAACAAGAATCAATAACAAGAGTTTACAACCCTTTAATATTAAATTAACAAAATTATGGAAAATTGGATTTTAGTTAAAAACCTGGAAGGCAAAGATATAAAAGTTCGCCAGAGACGGGCTTACGGTGACATCTTTGTTGACGAGCAAGGTAAGGAATACCTGGCGAATGTTCTTGACTTTACCGGCGCACGTCTTGCGATACCCGACTTCAACGAACAGAATAAGGAGAGCCTGAATGCGCTGAAGGATATGATGAAGTCGATGGACGCCAAGGCTATTGCCGACCACAAGGCCGTGATTGCCGAGTTCGAGTATTGGAGAAAGCTGCGTAGTGAAATTTTCATGGAAATGTATCGCGACCACTTGGCCAAAAACGGCAGCAGAATGTCTGAGGACGATCTGCTGAACAAGGCGAAGTACCTTGTCAATCAGCTATGGCAACAAGACCAGGATTTCATATCTGACAAAAAGGTGTTTCATATTCCTGTCAAATGAATAAAAAATTAACGCGCATGAAACAAATAACTGCATTATACATCGACCTGTTCTGCGGGGCAGGCGGCACGTCGAGCGGCGTGGAGTATGCGCGGCTGGACGGGAGGAAGTGCGCCGAGGTGGTGGCGTGCGTCAACCACGACGCGAATGCCATCAAGTCGCACAAGGCAAACCATCCGCACACGCTCCACTTCACCGAGGACATCCGCACACTGGAGCTGTCGCCGATGTTGAAGCATCTGGAGAAGAAGCGCCGGCAGTACCCCAAGGCAAAGGTGGTGCTGTGGGCGAGCCTTGAATGCACGAATTTCTCGAAGGCGAAGGGCGGACAGCCGCGCGATGCCGACAGCCGGACGCTGGCCGACCACCTGTTTCGCTACATCGAGGCGCTGCAGCCCGACTATATCCAGATTGAGAACGTGGAAGAGTTTATGTGCTGGGGTGCGCTCGACGAGAACGGCAAGCCCGTGAGCCGCGACCAGGGCAGCGACTACCTGCGGTGGGTGAGACAGGTGCAGGCCTACGGCTACGACTTCGACTGGCACGTGCTGAACGCTGCCGACTTCGGGGCCTACACAAGCCGTAAGCGCTTCTTCGGGCTGTTTGCTAAGAAGGGACTGCCGATAGCGTTCCCACATCAGACGTATGCCAAGCAGACCGTGGCTTTTGCGTCGCAGGCCGTCGGCAACCTCTTCCCCGACCAATACAAGCCGTGGCGGGCCGTGCGCGAGGTGCTCGACCTCGACGACGACGGCGAGAGCATCTTTGTGCGCCGCAAGCCGCTATGCGAGAAGACGCTGGAGCGCATCTATGCCGGACTGGTGAAGTTCGTGGCGGGAGGCAAGAAGCAGCACGAGGCGTGGATATTGAAGTACAACTCGATGAACCAGCAGAACCACCACAATGCGCCGTCCATCGACGAGCCGTGCCCCACGGTGGCTTGTCAGAACAGACTCGGACTGGTGAAGTGCCAGTTCCTCTCGAAGCAGTTCAGTGGCGACCCCGACAGCAAGAACATCGACATCGAGCAGCCCGCCGGCACCGTGACCACCATCGACCACCATGCCTTTGTGACGGCATACTATGGTAACGGATTCAACTCGTCGATTGACAGTCCGGCGCCCACCGTTACCACCAAGGACCGGATTTCGCTGGTAACGACAAAGTTCATGGATAACCAGTACGGCAAGAGTAAGCCGTCATCTATCGACGGGCCAGCGCCGACGCTTGTCAACAATCCCAAGCAGAAGATTGTGTCGGCGCAGTACCTGATGAACCCTCAGTACCAGAGCAACGGCGGCAGCATCGACAACCCTTGCTTCACGTTGATAGCGCGGATGGACAAGATGCCGCCTTATCTGATTACCACCAAGGAGGGTGCGGTGGTCATCGCCATCTATGAGAGCGACAGCCCGTGGACGCGCAAGGTGAAGGAGTTCATGGCCGCATACGGTATCGTTGACATCTGTATGCGTATGCTGAATATCGGCGAGCTGAAGCGCATCATGGGCTTCCCCACCGACTACGTGCTCATCGGCACCCAGGCCGAACAGAAGAAATACATCGGCAATGCCGTGGAGGTTAACATGAGCCGCGTGCTCTGCGAAGCCCTATGCAGGAAAATTAAGAATATGAACAAATAAAAATTAAGCGTATGAAAATCTTATCAAGACCTAAGAAGAATGCCCAGGAGTATGGCAGATGGGCGGTGAACCCGTACCTCGGATGCACGGGAGGCTGCCTATACTGTTACAGGAATACCGGCCCCGGGAAAAAGGTCATCGGAGGTTCGGCAGTCCGGCTGAAGAAAGGTGTGGTGAGTAACAACCATGCCTATCACCTGGCGATGGCTGAAATCATCGAGTACAAGGACGAAATCATCCGTGACGGAGGGCTGTTTATGACCTTCACGTCAGATCCCTGTTTGCCAGAGACCAATAAACTATTCACGCAGATACTTGCAGACTGCATCCGCGACCACGGCATTCCTGTCACGTTACTCACTAAGCATTATGCGGATGTATATTCGTGGATAAATGAACTGAGAATAGAAATTCACACCTTTTTTGTCGATGGTGGCGAAAGTCCGGCGAGATATAACTGTGACAATCTAAGCCGCCTTGCTATCGGCTATACCCTGACGGGTCACGACGAGCTGGAACCTAACGCCCCTTCTAACGCTAATCGCATAAAGGATATGGCGCATATCAAGGACTTTATCGGTGGCGACAAATTCCACGTCTGGGCCAGCATCGAGCCGGTCATTGACTTCGACTCCAGCTTCCGCATGATACAGCAGGCGCTCGACGCGGGCTGCCGGCACTTCAAGATCGGACTGATGACCGAGCGCACGAAGGTGTGCCGACGGGGCTTCACGCTGGGCGGCAAGACCTTCGAGCCCTACGACCCCGCCCGCTGCCTGGCCTTCGTGCAGGACGTGATGCAGCAGACCCGCGGCCGCGCCACCGTCTATTGGAAGCAGTCGTTCCGTGAATTTATCGGCGGCACCGGCAAGCACCGCCTGTTCACCGACGACGAGCTGCACAAGATCTTCGACGACTATCCCAATTCCGTCGGCAAGGACTGGAACTTCTGGAAATAAAGAATTACATCATCCATCAAACATCAAACATCAGACATCACATTATGGTACATTTCGGAAAGAAGCAGGACGACGAACTGCAGATCATCGTCACCGGCCAGGACATCGAGGCCCTGCGCCGCATGATTGTCTCATCCTCGCTCATGGAGCGCCGCACGTTCTATGGGCTGAAAGAGTACATTGAAACGGAGTATAAGGACATTATCACCAAACAATGAAAACAAAAGAACAACTGGAGCGCTGCCGCATGAAGCCTTCACCGACGGCAATGGCAGCAACCGCAGCCCTGGTGGGCTACGAGGGCGGCGAGGGACTACTCACGCCGCAGTACATCGAAGACGAGCACGGTGTCTATTCCACCGGCATGTTTCTCTACAAAGGCAAGCAGATTATCATCACCATCGACGACGGACTGTGGCACCTCTCGGCATCGTCGAACCACACGCTGGGCTACTACGAACTGAAGGAACTGCGCTACGAATTCATGCCCGACGACATGACCGTGGCCCAGATATTCCCCCGCCGCGAGTCGTTCGTCAACCTGCACGAGAACTGCTTCCATCTGTGGCAGCTCCGACCAGGAGCCTACAGCGAGGAGCCAGAGGAATAAGAGTAATAACAACAAAACAAAACGATTATGAGCACAAAAGCAGCAATCAAGATTACCAAGGGAGGGCGCACGGCGTGGTTCTACCGCCATGCCGAAGGCCACGAGAACGGACTGGGACTGGAGCTACAGCAGCTTATGGACTCCTCGTCAAGAAGACTCACGCTGTCAAACGTGGTGCAACTGATTATCAAGTCGGTGCCGGAAGTTGAACTGACCGACGAGCAGCCTGACTACGTGTACTACGGCTACGTGATGGACCTCGACGCCTGGACGCTGAAATGCTACTACCTTATCGACCAGGCACACCCCGGCTGGCGCGACGAGAACGAGGTGCCGATACGGCGCGAGAACGGCTTCATAGACCGACTGGTGAAGACCATGCGCGGCAACGAAGACGTGCTGGCCTACTGCGCCGGCATCGAGCGCGAGGGCAATACCGACTATTTCCACTTCCTCGGCATCGGCGGCGACCGCTGGACCACTCCACTCCGCGAGGCAGACGTGTGCCTGCTGGAGGACAATGCAGCACTCACCGAGATAAAGCGTATGTTCAGGCAGATGGCAGAGAAGACGAAAAAGGAGGACGGCGTATGAAGATTATAGACCGCGAGACATTCAAGCGGATGCCGAAAGGCACCGTGTTCTGCAAGTTCCCAAGGCTGAACAAGCAGACGAACAGCTACGACAACTATCTGTTCAGCATACAGACGCCCTGCATACTCGACGGGCCATGGGACGTGGACTTCTATAGCACGGAGATAGGCAACCTTGACGCCTGCGCCGCACAGTCTGATTCGGAGAACGACGACATCCTCACAGACATGGAGCAGCATCTGGGCAAGGAATATCCCTTTGAGCACTGGACGGGGCGCGACGGCATGTTCGAGGACAACGACGAGGTGGGCTTTGCCATCTACTCGCGTCAGGAGGTGCAGCAGATGATTGACCTGCTGCAGCAAGCCCTCAAAGACGGCTATCAAGAAGAATAATTTTTAATCTAATTTTTAACTAATTTCCCTGCGACAGCAGGCTTAAAAAACAAGAACGATTATGAGCAGTGAAGAAAAATGGTTGCCCATAAAGGATGCACCAGAAAGTTACGAGGTAAGTTCTTTAGGGAATGTGCGCTCTATCGGCTTTAAGAATCAATGGGGATTCCACCGACGAAAGAGTCCAAAGATGCTCAAACCTCAATACAATTACAAGGGATATAAGATGGTTATGCTTTGCATCAAGAATAAAAAAGTTGGCAGACTTATCCACCGTCTCGTCGCTGAAGCCTTTATCGGATTATTAGACGGCAAAGAAGTAAACCACGTCAACGGAATTAAAGATGATAACCGCGTAGAGAACCTGGAACTTTGTACTCACTCCGAAAATATGCAGCACGCATATCATGTACTCGGAATCCCAGCCACTCGGCAGCGAGCATATAGCGCGAAGCGAAAGGCCATCCAATGCCTTGATAGCAATGACCAGGTTGTAGCAGAGTATATGAGCGCAAGAGAAGCCGCTGAGAAAATCGGGCATAGCCACGCTCAAATATCTATTGCGGCTCGGAAGGAAGGAGAAGTGTATGGTTTCAAATGGAGATATAAACAATAGTATTTAATTAACAAAGAAATGATTATGAGACAGATTCAAGCAACATGGTTTGAGTGCAAGATTCGTTACGAGAAGACAATGGAGGACGGCTTGCAGAAGAAAGTGACAGAACAGCATGTCGTGGATGCCCTCAGTTTCAGCGAGGCCGAGCAGCGCATCATCGAGGAAATGTCCGCCTACATCAGCGGTGAGTTCGAGGTGACCGACGTGAAGAAGGCACCTTACAAGGAGGTGTTCTTCGACGACAAGAGCGACCGCTGGTACAAGGCCAAGCTCGCGTTCATCACCATCGACGAGAAGACGGAGAAGGAGAAGCGCAGCAACGTCACCTACCTGGTGCAGGCCGCCACGCTCGACGGCGCCGTAACCCACATCAACGAAGTGATGGACGGCACGATGATAGACTACGAGAAGTCGAACATCGCCGAGACCAAGATTATGGATGTCTTCGAGTACAAGAAAGAGGAGGACAGCGAGGTGTGATTTTTTAAACACGAATTGCCACGAATTGAACACGAATTTTTCACGAATAATCATTTATGGAAATTCATGGATAATTAACGGCAATTCGTGTTAAAACAAAAACAAGCAATGAAGAAACAGAAAGTTTATATCTCTGGCCCGATGACTTCGAGCGACAGCGAGGAGCAGGCGCGGAACGTTCAGGCGTTCCACGACTGCGCCACGCTGCTGCGGGCCTCGGGCTGCCGACCCGTGAACCCGGCCAACGCCTGGCCCTGCCGGTTCAAGTGGCTCTACAAGGCGATGGAGCGCCTGCTGGGCGAGGACGGTGCCTACCGCACGGTGCTCGTCTATGACCTCTGGCTACTGTCCCGCTCGGACAACATCTGCATGATAGACGGCTGGCAGCTGTCGCGCGGCGCAAAGATTGAGGAGGGCTTCGCCTTCCGTCTCGGCATCGTCCGAAGTCACACCTACGACCCAAAGCAGAAGAAGCTCATGCCCTTTCAGAAAGACAAGAAGAAGCGTAAATTAGAAACATCAAACAAAGAATAGCAAAATGGATCTTACAGGAACAATCATTCAAGTGATGCCCGCACAGTCGGGCGTCTCGCAGCGTAGCGGCAATCCGTGGATGTCGCAGGAGTATGTCATGGAAGTGCCCGGCCAGTGGCCGCGCCACATCGTCTTCCGTATCTTCGGTGAAGACCGCATCAAGCAGTTCAACATTCAGCAAGGCGAGCAGAACGTCACCATCCAGTTCGACATCGACGCACACGAGTACAACGGTCGCTGGTTTAACGAAATCCGCTGTTACAACGTGCTCCGATCAGTCGGGCAGCAGCCGTATCAGCAGCAGGCTCAGCCGTCAGCCGTCAGCCCTCAGCCATCGCCGGCCCCATTCCCGCCGCAGGTGAACGCCCAGGGCCAGCCAGCAGGACAGCAGGGAACCGACGACCTGCCGTTCTGATACAGGGTCGCTACGCTCGAAATTATTTTTAAAATTATTATTTAAAATTTTATTTAGAATTTATTTGGCGATATGACAGACAACGTAAGACAAGAGACATTCGACCTCGTGACCATGACGCGGCAGGCCCAAGAGAACGTAAAGGACAACCGCGAGTATAAGAAACTGAGCAAGGAACTGGCACAGCTCAACCCACGGCGCGACCTGCTGAAGTACCAGCTCGTGCAGACCAAGATGCGCTACATGGAGCAACAGGAGCTGGAGCGGCTGCAGCAGCGGGAGATGAACCGCCGCAAGGACATCAAGGCAATAGCCGAGATGCTGCAAGGCGAACAGCGACAGCAGTACGACGAACTGCTGTCGGGCATCTCGCTGCTGCTCGACCTGATGGACTCGACGTTCAGCGACCTGAACCTGCTGCTGATGCGCAACAAGGTGGGCATACAGATAGACAAGTTCCCCGAACTGCAGGCCGCCCGCAAGATGCTGTGGGACATGGCGAACGACGAGCAGGACAAGATGCCGCAGTACCGACACGACCTCTGGGCCGACGAGAGCGAACGGCTCTACAAGCACCTGCGCGACCGCATGGCCATATACCGCCGCAAGGTGGAGCGCGAGGAAGCACGGATGGATAAGCAGCAGGGCGCATAACGTATTCACACATATAATATATATAAGAGCGATATGACACATGCATCAGTATTCAGCGGCATCGGCGGCCCGGAGGTGGCGGCAAGCATGCTCGGATGGGAGAACCTGTTCCACTGCGAGATCAATCCCTTCGGTCGCGCCGTGCTCGACTACTGGTACCCTAACGCAGAATCGTATGAAGACATCACAAAGACAGACTTCACAGAGTGGCGCGGACGCATCGACGTGCTCACAGGCGGATTCCCCTGCCAGCCGTTCAGTTTTGCCGGGAAGCGACGAGGCGCGGATGATGACCGCTACCTCTGGCCTTTCATGTTTAAGTGCATCGACCAGATCAGACCCACTTGGGTCGTTGGTGAAAACGTTGCTGGCATCGTCACGATGGTCGAGCAGGGCCAGACTATTGACATGGCGGACGCGCCAACTTTGTTCGACGAGGACGGTGCCGTTCACCGATACGAATACCGCAGCACCTTCACCCTCGAACGAATCTGCCGTGACCTCGAAACGCACGGATACGATGTCCAGCCGGTGCTTATTCCAGCTTGTGCCGTCGGAGCCCCTCACAGACGAGACCGAGTGTTCATCGTCGGACGTAGAATTTCTGCCGACACCGAAAGCGTCGGACAACTCGACGGGGATAGGCAAGAACGAAGTGCCATACTTGGACGGTCACATCTGGAGGCGACCCAACGGGGTGTCGATGCGACTGAGTTCTATGGCAAATCGGAATCTCCTGCCGACACCTCAGATGCAGGACTACAACACGGGCATCAGTCAGAAGGCGAAGGCTGCAAAACTGGAGCGATACAAGGACAGGGGCATAATCCCTTCTGGGACGTATATGCTCAGGCAGATGGCTATCGAGGGGAAACTGCCGAAGCCGAATGGTCTGGTTGTGCCGGAAACGGACGGTGGCAACACTTCCCGACTGTCTCCCCTGTTCACCGAGGAAATGATGGGCTTCCCTTTGATGTGGACTGCCTTACCATACCTTTCACCAAATGGCGCAACGAGGCCCTCAAAGCCTACGGCAACGCCATCGTCCCGCAAGTGATGTACGAGATATTCCGCGCTATCGAGCAAGTAGAAAACGAAAGATAATAATGACAATGACAAAGAAAACATCAACACCTATTGACCCGGAGTTCCAGAAGTTCTGGGACGCATACGGCCTGAAGCGCGACCGTGTGGCCGCCGAGCGGGCGTGGCGGAAGCTCTCGAAGGGCGACCGCCGCGCCGCCCTTGCGGGCATCGCCCGCTACCGCGACGACTGCGAGGCACGGGGCATCCAGCGCATGTACGCCCAAGGCTATCTGAACCACCGACGGTGGGAGGATGAACAGGAAGACCCCACCCCGACCCTCCCCTGTATGGGAGGGAGTGATATGCACAGAAGCGACGCCACCGCCGCCAAAGGTAACTACTCCCCTCCATCACAGGGAAAGGCTACGGGTAGGCGCGACAGCGGGAATGAGGACGGGGGTGGGTCTCTCCCCGACATGGCGATATGGTGACGCTTATTTCAGGCCGACAGGCCGAATAATTTTTAATCTAATTTTTGAATAATTTCTGCCCGACAGGGCATCCCAAAACAAGAAGACAATGACACAGAAAATCATCTACTACTTAGTCCTGGCGCTGGTGCTCGTAGCAGTGCCGATGGCCCTTGCCTGGCTGCTGCCTATCCGCCTGATGGTGGGCGTGCTGGCCGTTACCCAACTGCTCACGCTTATCATCGTGGGCGCAGTAATCCAAGACCTAAAACCCCGCAAAGACCATGAGCAAGAATAAACACCAAGACCTCCAGCCCTGGCTCGATTATTTCAAGATGTTGCAGCAGTACGAGGCCAAGGGCTTCCTACAAATGAACCCCAAGGAGCATGAGGCATACATCACCCGCGCCGCGCTGCTGACGCTAAACCCCACCCCGGCCCTCCCCGAAGGAGAGGGGGATTCCGCTAACGGCAAAGCTCTTCACGACACTGTGACCCGCCTCCGTGCCTACGCCGCCTACCGCTGGGCCCCTACCGTCGGCCAGCAGCATCCCGTCGACATAAACGACCCCGATGCTGAGATACCCGTCATTCCCATCGAGGAACTGACCGCCTACTTCTCGCAGCCCTTCGCCATCCACATCGTCAAGGAAGACTACCCCCACGACCTGCTGCTCACGCTGCTGCTCCAGCAGAAGCGCTCATGGCGCACGGCATGGCGCACCGTTGACACCATCGAAGTTATCGACTACACAGAAATTGAAAAACAGACATGACAGCCGAACAAGAGAACTTACTACGCAGACATTACGCCGACACGCGGACAGACCTGTTGGCAGAAGAACTGGGCGTGAGCTACCGTACCGTGTGCCGGTGGGCAGCCAGCCTTGGACTGAAGAAGCATGAGGACTTCCGGCAGGGCTTCAGTGCCATCAACGGCAGCATGGAGCGCAACTGGAGCCACCGCCCGAAAGGCGCAGGCGCAAAACTCTCGGCAGAGGTGACGGAATACCTGCGCCGACACTATGCCACGACCGACAACCGCGTGCTGGCCGCCCACTTCCAGGTGAACGACCGTACCATCCGCCGCTGGGCCGACAGGCTCGCGCTGCGCAAGGACAACGACTGGATAAATATGCACCGTGCAGTCAGACACGGCATGACGCCCGAACAGCGGTTCCAGCTGGTAGCCACCGTCCGCGAACTCTACCCAGACGGCTTGCACGACGAGGAGCTTGTAAGGCGTACAGGCTATAGTTTCAGTTCTATTCAGGTGATTGCGGGAAAATATGGCATCCGCCGCTCAGAAGAGTGCATCCGTCGCCATCAGCAGAAAATAGGTGAAATCAGTAAACGACTGGCCGCTGAAGGAAAACTGAAACACGAAAAGACCCGCCAGCTGGAAGCCGTGGTGCAACGCGAGTATGCCACCGCCGATAACGATGAACTGGCACGTCGGCTTGGCATCAGCATCGGGTATGTAAAACAGATGGCCGGCCGGCTCGGACTGAAGAAAACCCGCGAGTATCGCAGCGAACAGTTACGAAGACCAAGGAAAAATCGTAAATCACAAAAGAACAAATGACCAAACCTAAATTCATTTACGGCGATCGCATCCGCCGAAAGGCGGGCGGGCCGATAGAGACCGTCCACGACATCAGCGCGACGGCCTACTACTTCGAGGGCGGGGGCTTCTGCCTGCGCGAGGACGAGGACTGCTACCGCTTAGAGGAAGCGGCTACGGGCTTCTTCCGCGTGGCAGACACCATCGACGGCATCAACCTGCACGACCACTCCAGCCACGGCTACGAAGACATGGCCGACTACCGCCGCGCCTTGCAGCAGCTCGTCGAGCGGTGGGGCGGGCGCACGGGCCAGTACGTCGGCTCGCGCCACCAGTTCCTGCGCCTGAAGTTTGCCGACCTCTACCAGTGCGTCAGCGAGGAAGCATGGCTGCCGCTGTATCTCCTGAAGGCCGCTCCCATCCCCGAGCGCTTCCTCCAGCCGCCCCCCGACCCGTTCATCGAAGAACTCGACCGGGCCATGTGGGGAGAGTGATGGCTGATGGAAGATGGAAGATGGAAGATGTGTGCGTCGGGGTCAGCCCTCATCCCTCAGCCCTCAGCCATCCCTACTGCCCTTGAACTTCGTCGCCCAGCGACATATCTTGCCGGCATGACACTGAAAGAGAAAATACAGAAATACTTCCGACGCAAGGCTGCCACCCAGACCCCTCGGCAGGAGGGGCAGGGGGTGGAGCCTGTTCCCCTCCGCATCGAGGGCGTGAAGCCAGCACCGCTCACACCCGAGCCCGACGACGCGGAGCTGGCGGCGCAGGCGCTGCTGGAGACGATGTGCGATGTAAGAAGTAAGAAGGAAGATGTAAGAGACGCTGCCGCCGACGCACATCAGCCATCATCCATCAGCCATCAGCCATCGAAAAGCCATCAGCCATCAGTACGCGACGCTGCCTACTACCGGCGTCTGGCTGAGCGTATTCGTCTTGCACGGGACCAGGCGACATTGCGCACGATGCGCTTCGTAACATGGTGCGAGCAGGAGCTTGAGAAGCGTGACCTGCCCATAGAAGGCAAGGGCTCTCTGGCACAGATGGAAGCAGAACTCTACAAGCGCATCGACACCATCGAGCGCGTAGGCGGCGAGCTAAAACACCGCTGGCAGCATTGCCTCGCAACCGTCATCGTCCGCCGCATGGAGGAAGAGAGGGAGGCGACGGAAGATGGAAGACGGAAGATGGAAGACGGAAGCGGCGAGGGCGGCGACCCGTCCGACCCCAATGAGTGAAGCAGCGAGAGCAGTGCCATGCTCGCATGAGCACTGCCGAGTCGCGACCACTCTTCGACCGTAAGGTCAATGAGTAACATCGTAGGGTATTCTCTGAAAATAAAAGCCCGTCATCCGGCATCAGCATCCGGACGGCGGGCTTTCTTTGTTTTTCCATCACCCATCATCCATCTTCCATCTTCCATCAGCCATCATCCCCTCTCGCCCTTGATTTTGACGACACATAGCCCTATCTTCCCCACAAAAAAACGACTATGGCAGACAACAGACCAACGGCCCTGCAGCACGACCCATACGGCGAGAACATCGAACTGATGAAGTTCGACTGGCGCGACGAGCGCGTGATGAAGTGGATAGCCAAGTTCACGGAGTTCGGCGAACTCGACTCCAAGGGCAACATCCAGCGGCAGCGGGCCATACAGTCGGGCGCACTGCTGCGCTCCGTCAAGTGGCGCACGTGGAACGACTGCGGCGGCAACCGCCAGGTGTTCGAGGCCAAGTATCTCTACTACTCCAAGTTCGTCGAGCTGGCCCTCGGGCGCAGCATGCCGTTCATCGGCCTGCCTCCCGCCATCGCCGGGCGCAAGTGGCAGCCCATCCGCATGCCCGACGGTCGCCCGCGCCGTGCCAAGCCCTCGATACCCACCGAGATGCGCAAGCAGGCATCGAAGTTCATCACCATGCTCGAAGACCGCTACTCCTACCACGGACTGGCCCTCATGGTCTATGCCCTCGGGCCCTCGGTGCAGAACCGCAGGCTCATACAGCGCCTGCTCGACGAGGGCCGCGCCTGAGCCCGCCATCATCCCCACAACACAACAAACAACACATAGACACAGCATACCACTATGAGCAGACGAAATCAAGACTTAGTGTCAAGAGTAAAATTCGAGGTAGACTCCCGTATGGCCAGCGCCTCGATGAAGGCCCTGCAGAAAGAGTCGGCAGACCTGAACGAGCGTATCAACGAAGTGAACGCCAGCATCAAGGCCCTCGGCGACGTGCCCGACGACAACCCCACACTGCAGGCATACCGCAAGCAGCTGCGCGGACTGGAGAGCGACCTGAAGGACGTGAACACCACGATGAAGGACTACACCCGTGGCGTGAAGGCAGCAGGCGAACTCTACCGCCACTACGCCATGGGCAACATCGAGGACATGAGCATCAAGGCCATACGCGCCGGCGTGAACGGCATGAAGAAACGGCTCGACAACCTGAAGGCGGGCGGCGACCCGGGCGACGCTGAGGAGATGCGACTGATAGAGGCCATCACCACCGAGGCCGACGTGGTGGTGAAGCGCTTCAAGACCGACTACCAGAACGTGGTGGAGGAGATAGCCCGGGGCGGCACCGTCACCGAGCAGACCCTGAAGCGCACACGCGACGGGCTGGCCGACCTGATGCAGACCGCCGAGACCGAGGCCGAGAAGAACGAGCTGACCAACTACTGGCAGAAGGTGGGGGCAGCTATCGAGGCCGTAGCCGTGGAGAACCGCCGTCTGCGCGGCGAGGTGGCCGACCGCGAGGAAGCCATGCGCATAGCCTACGCCACCGACCACGACGGCAGTCAGCAGGCCATACACGATGCCGAGGCACGCGCCGATGCCGCCCGCCGCGAGAACGACGAGCTGCGCCAGCGGCTCGACCTGAAGCAGCAGCAGCGCCGCGAGCTGGAGCAGAAGATGGAAAACAATAGCATCCAGCAGCAGACGCTCACGGACCGGCGCGACGAACTGAAGGCACAGGAGAAGGAGGACCGCGCCATACGCAAGCAGCGCGTGGACGATGCCAACAAGGAGCTGAACGCCGCCCGCCGTGCCGCAAAGACCCAGCAGCAAGCCTACGACGAGCAGAAGCAGACCGTGGAGAAACTGCGCACCGAAGTGCAGGGGCTGACCGACGACATCAGGAAGATGGGGGAGGTGAAGGCGGAGCCGAAGATTGACACGAGTAAATTGGAACGTCAGTTGGAGGTAGCCAAGCGCGACCTCGCTGAGATAGCCGAGGACGAGCGCAAGGCCAATGAGGCATTGAAGCAGTTCGGCATTACCACAGCCGACATCACCGACGATGCCAAGTTGCAGGCCGCCGCCGAGAAAGCCCTGAAAGAGGAAGAGGAATCGCGGCTCGAACTGGCCAAGCAGATGCTGCAGGTACGCAAGCAGATAGGCCAGGAGGAACTGAAAGACTCACGCATCGTAGGCTCAAAGGACACGCAGGCTTTCTATGCCAAGAACAAGGGCGTGCTCGACGATGAATATTGGAAAAGCGAGGCGGGCGGCGGCAGCATCAGTCGCATGTATAAATACCTGAACGACATCAGCGACGACCCCGAAGCCAAGGCTGAGTTCAAGGAGCAGGTGGGTATGACCGTGAAGGATGCCATGCGAGTGGCCGGCCAGCGGATGCGCGAGGTGGTGCAGGAGGCCATGAAGCGCGGCATCAAGATTGACGATGCGCTCAGCGACTTCGCCGACGGCTACGGTCACGGCCCTGCCACGAAGATTGAAGAGTTCATGCGCGAGTTCAACGAGACCGTTGGCGATAAGGAAGACGAACTAATAAAGAAGCGTCGTGAAAAGCTCGATGCCATTGCCGATGTCGTCTATGATCCAGGCGAGGAAATGGCATCACGCGACGAACGTCTGCGTCTGGCCAAGGAATCGCTGAAAGGCGTGGGCGAAGGCTACTACGGCAACGGCAAGCCCCTCTCCGAATCATATAAGGAACAACAGGCAGAGGTGACCCGTCTGGAGAGTGAGATGAAGAAACTCAGCGAGACGAGTCAGCAGTCTGCCCAATCCTCCGAGCAGCTGGCACAGAAGCAGGAACAGCTCTCGCAGAAGACCGCCGAGCTGAACCAGCAGCAAGACAAGCTGAACGGAATGGTGGACGAGACCGTGACCGCCAACCAGCGCTTAGCCAAAGCCGAACAGGAACAGACCGACGCCCGCAACGCACAGGCCGAAGCCAAGGAACACGAGGGCGAGGCCGTCAAGAAAGTGGAAGACGAACTGCGCGGACTCACCGACGAGCAGCTGAAGAACGCCCAGGCATACAGCCACCTCACCGAGGAAATCAACACCGACACCGCCGCCATGCAGCGCAACATCACCACCGAGCAGGAAGCCACCCGCGAGGCCGACCGACTGCGCTCCGGCAGCATCGACAAGATGGAGCAGGCACTGGCTCGCCTCCGTGAGTCGAACCGCAAGCTCGACCCCACCATCGACAAGGAAGAGTGGGAACGCGGCGAACGCGCCATCGGCCAGCTCAACCTCCGCCTCGAAGAACTGAAGAAGCAGTCGGCAGAACTACGCCGCGAGCCCGTGCTCGACATGATGACCCAGCGCATGCAGTCGCTCGGCACCCTCTCCAGCGACACCCTCACCGAGACCAAGAAATTCTGGGAAACGATGGTAGCCGGCGCACAGAAAGGCTCGACGGAGCTGGCCGACTACGAGCAGCACCTGAAGAGCATCGCCCTGGAGGAGCAGGCCCGCGTCCGCGAACAGGGACGTGAAGCCTTCGCCTTCTTCCAGCGCGAGGACTACCGCCGCACTAACGCCGCCGACACCGAGGAGCAGCGCAAGGCGCTCGTTGCCTACCGCGATGCGCTGCCAGCCGACGCCATCGACCACATAGAGGCCATCAACGCCCTGCTGGAGAAGCATGCGCAGTTTGTCAAGGAGGCTGCGGGCGAGTGGATGTCGCTCGAAAAGGCTATGGAACTGGCATCGAAGGCGGGCACCGACCAGTTTGCCGGTTCGGCAAAAGACATACAGCTCGCCACGCAGTCGCTGGAGCGGCAGCGCGACACCATCATTGCCACCATCCGCGAGAAGCGCAACCTGGGGCAGGCCACCAAGGCCGAGGAAGACCAGCTGGCCGACCTGACGAAGAAGCTGCGCTCGCTGAAGTTTGAGCAGGATAACGTGAACATGTCGCAGGAGAAGATGCGGACGCTGATAGAGACACCTGCCAACGCCGTGAACCTCGACGAGCTGCGCGCCGCCATCAAGCGTGCCGACGGACAGCTGCGCCAGATGGAGCAGTCGCTCGGCCAGAACAGCTCGGAATATAAGCGTTTCGCCGAGCAGGTGCGCAACGCCAAGAACGTGATGAAGGAGATGGAGGGCCAGGCCAAGGCCAGCGCCACCGCCTGGGAGAAAGCCTTCAACCGCCTGAAGACCTACGTCGTGATGTATATGGGCTTTAATGAGGTTTGGCAGAAGGTGAGCAATACCGCCCGCGACCTCATGGACCTCTCCGACCGCATGGGTGAGGTGCGCAAGACCACGGGCTTCACCGCCGACGAGGTGGGACGGCTTAGCGACAATCTGACAAAGCTCGACACGCGCACAAATTTGACGGGACTGATGGAGTTCAGTTCGCTGGCAGGTAGTGTCGGTTTGAAGACACAGGAAGCCGTGCAGGGATTCACCGAGGCTGCCAACATGCTTTCGGTGTCGCTGCCCGAACTGGGAAAAGAGGCAAGCCGCACGCTGATGAAGATCGCCGACGCGACGGGCGACCTGGAGAAGAACGGCAATAACGTCCGCGAGACGCTGGAGCGCGTGGGTTCTACGGTCATCGCCCTGCGTGCCAACTCGGCTGCTGCCGCCGGACCTATCACCGACTTTGTGAGCCGCGTCGGTGCGGTAGGTGCTCAGGCGGGCATCTCGATTGACCAGATAGCCGCATTGGGTGCTACGGTCGATGCACTGGGTGGTCGCGTGGAGATGTCGGCCACGGCTCTGTCGCGAATGATACCGGCTATCAGAAATAATACGTTTGAGGTGGCGCAAGCCATCGGCATGACCGAGAAGCAACTGAAACAGATGTCGGGTATCGACCAGATGGTGGCCGTGTTCAAGGCGCTGCACGACTCGGTGAAGAACTTCGACATGACCACCGAGGAGGGCATGAACGCAGCCGCTGATGCCGTGGAAGGGATGCTGGGACGCAGTGTGTCGATGCAGGACGTGATGAAACAATTGAATCAACAGGGAGCTCGTGCGGGCATCGTGTTCGGTCTGCTGTCGCAGAACGTGGACACGCTGGAGAAGCAGTTGAAGATTGCTACCGATGCCTACCGTGACAACACTGCCCTGATGGCGGAGTATAACAAGATGAACGACACGACCGCCGCCAAGTGGGAGCGACTGAAAAACCAGCTGGAGGAAGCGTTCGTTTCCGATTCCATACAGCGTGGACTGGGCTCCCTTATTGACATGCTGCGCGGACTGGTGGACTTCATCACCGGCAATGTAACAGGTGTGCTCCAAAGCTTGCGCACTGCATTCCTTATGCTTGCAGCCGCTGCGACGGTCTATAGGATAGAGCTTGGCAAGATGATTTTCGTGGAAAGTCTGTCGGGCCTTAGCAATCTTAAAAAGGCTCTCGTAGGCGTAAAGGACACTATTCTGCTGACGGCTATGTACACCAAGGACTACATAGCACTGAAATGGAAACTCATCTTCGCGCATGGCGCTGAAGAGAAAGCGGCCATCAAGGCAAAGATAGCTACGCTGGGACTGAACAAGGCACTGACTGCTAACGTATGGATGGCGGTCGTTGCAGCCATAGGGATGCTGTTGCTGAAGCTGTACCAATTTAACAAGGCTGCCAAGGAGGCTGCCGCAGAGACAGGACGTTTCAATCAGCAGATAGCCGACGAGCAGAAAGCCCTTAACAAGTTGTTTGAGCCGCTGAACAGGTCGAACATGGCACAGGAAGAGCGACTGAAGCTCATCAACGAAATCAACTCGAAGTACGGCAAGTACCTGGGTTATATGCTCAGTGAGACATCTTCGGCCATTGCACTGGCCGACGCCCACGCCCTGATAGCCAAGCGCATCAGGGAGGAAGCCTACGAGAAGCGTATAGCCGAGAAGGAGGCGAAGATACAGGATGAGCACAGCGAGGACGTGAACGCAGCCTACACCAAGATAACGGAGCGTGTACGTGGCAGCGTCAGGGGCGGTGCCAGCGCACAGGAGATTGCCGACGTGCTGAAAGGCATCGTTGACAACCGACTGGGCAGCATCAAGTATGCCTACGACGATTCGGACAATATCTTCAAAGCCCGTACCAACTACTACCTTGATCCAAAGATTAAGCAGGCCATCGACGGCGGCATCGAGCGGCTGATTGTTGACGGCAAACTGTCGCGTGACAACGTGACGCTGATTCAGAAGGCAGTATATAAATATACGGTAGAAGCCCACAGCCAGCACAAGGATATCATGAACCAGACATCGAACCTACGCTCTGACCTTCGCGGTGTGCAGAGTGCCATCAAGGTTGACCTGGCCAACAACCTGAATACACTTGTCAGCAGGGTAGCCAGTTCGGTAGGCAATGCTGTGAGGAATATCCGCCAGCAGCAACAGCCACAGCAGAACGTGCCGCTGATGCTGCAGCAGCCACAGGGACAGGGTAGCAGACTGCCAAGTCTGTTTGGTGGAGGTCAGCAGGGCGGATGGCAGGCACCGTGGCAACAGGGCCGCGAGACTACACCGCAGCAGCAGGCGGCTCCGAAGGGATGGAAGCCTAATATAGACAAAAAGGACACAGAGGCGGTTCGCCAGTTCGTGCAAGACCAGGAGGCACTGCGCAGCGCACTGAATGCCAGCGGCAATCAGATAGACGAAGCACAGCGCAGGGTGGCTGAGTCGTGGCTGCTGACGGATGCCGAACTGAAGGAATACAAGAAGATCGTGGAGAAGGCCGACCGTGGCCCCGGCGGCAGCAACCACAACCCTTACGGCGACTACAACAAAGTGACCTCGCCCTACAAGGAGTGGAACGGCAACGACCTGGTGGCCCGCCGCAAGGAGATGCTGGAGCGCGTGAAGGCACTGGCCAACGGTGCCGACGTGCAGGCTGTGCTGTCGGAGGATGCCAAGTTTATCAGCGAGGCCGTGCGCAAGAACATCAAGACCACGGACCAGGCTATCGAGTGGTATAACACCGAGCGCCTGAAGATACAGGATGCGCTGCACGCCAAGCACCTGACAAACACCGGCGACTGGATGGACCCGGAGAAGGTGAGGAAGCGTGTGGGCCGCGTGGTAAATGACGAGATGAAATACTATCTGGACGAACTGGACGCCTACTACACCGAGCGGAAGGCGAAGATTCAGGAGGCACAGAACGACCAGGAGATAAGCGAGGCAGAGGCACGCAACCGCACGCTGGCCAACGATGCCGAGTGGCAGCAGCGTCGCGCCGAACTGCAACTGCTGTACTCGAAGCGTCGCGGCGAGGTGGTACAGCAGGAACAGGACGAAATCTTCCGCATCATATCGGAGCGCACGGGCGAGACCACCGCCTACATCAAGGCCGACATCGCACAGACAAACCATCTCATCGAGGAGACAGGCAAGAAGAACAAGGCCGCCATGGACCGCATCTACGGCGACATAGAACTGGGTGCCGAAAGGAGTTTCCTGCGCCAGCGCAACGCCATCGGGCAGCACATGAAGGACATCACGGCCATCGTGAACAAGGAGAACCCCTACGCGGGCATCGCCGAGGAACTGCGCAAGAACCTGGGTACGATGGACGCGCTGCTGACCGACATCGAGAAGGAGGAGGAGCGCACCATGGAGAAGGAGATAGAGCGCACGATGTTCATCCTGGAGCAGTCGACCAAGGGCTACAGCCTGACGTGGGAGCAGCTGATGGGCGAGATGGCAAAGCGCGGCTGGCAGGCGTGGGCCGACGCCATCGACGGCGACTCGCAGACGCAGCAGCGGCTGATGCACCAGGTGTACCGCGTGTTCGAGAAGGTGCAGGATGCCATCAAGAAGGAAGCGTCGGAACTGAAGAAGCAGGCTGACATCATGTGGAGCAACATACTGCTGCCCGGCGGCGACGGCAAGACCACCATCAAGGATGCCTTCGAGCAGGCCATCGGTGCGCTGGGCATCCAGGAGGGGCGCGTGAGCAGAGCCAACTCGCTCATCGGTGCAGGAGTAGCCAGCGAGCGCGTCGCCGATAAGCTCGCCATCCAGCAGCTGAAGGTGCAACTGGCCATGCAGCAGTATCAGTACAGTCTGGTGCATAAGATAGGTAAGGAGAAGATAGATATGCTGCGACGCGAGGCGGAGATGGAGTCGGACGCGGAGAAAGCCCGTCAGCTGAGGATGCAGGCACAGAACGCCGAAATGGCGCTGAACCTTGCCACCCGCAAGGAGCAGACCGACGAACTGAAACTGCAGGAAGATATCATCGCCAAGACGGAAGAGTCTGAGGCACGGCTCTATAAGGAGTTGCGCGAGTGGGCCGACCTGCTGACGAGCAGTTTGCAGGGCGTGATGGAGGCGAGCCATGCCGGCGATGCGGAATACTACAACGAGCTGGCGAAGCTGAACTTGACCGGCAAAGGCGGGCCAGGCGCAGGCACCTACATCGTCATTGACGATGCAGGCACCAGCGACGCCACCGCGCACTACGAATACCTCGACGAGCGGCAGGCCCTGGAGCGCGAGCACGAGATAGAGCAGCAGAACGCCCAGGCCGAGGCATGGAAGAAGGTGATGGATGACATCAACATGAAACTCAGCGAGACCATCACCGACCAGATCAATGCCATGCTGCAGAACCAGAGCATTGATGCGAATACACAAGCGGTGCTTGCCAACACGCAAGCCATCTATGCGTCGATGGGGCAGAGTGCAGGTACAGGCGAGGGAATCACCCGCAATGCAGAGGGTTTCGCCGTTGACGAGAGCGGACAGGTGATATCGCCTATACAGCCGACGGAACCGACAAGTCAGCCGGAAGCCGAGACTCCAGCATGGAAGCCTTTCTGGCAGATGACGGACGAGGAGAAGGCCAAGAATCAGGAGAACATGACCGAGATGTTCGGCATGTACAGAGACCTTAGCGTGCAGACCGAGACGGAGAAAGCGGAATTGCTGGCCGAGGTGCCGGGATATACGCCTCCTGCCATCAGCATGACCGATGAGCAGATAGAGTCGGTAGGCGAGAAACTGGAAGCTCTCAACCAAAAGGAGATAGATGCAAGCAAGAAGAAGACGCAGGCTATTCTGGCCGACCAACAGGCGATAAAGCAGGGCGAGTTGCAGACCGACAAGACGATGACGCAATCATCGAAGAACATGTACGCAGCCATGATGTCGGCTGCCAACCTCTACGGCGTGGCTTATCAGGCCATGACCAACGATAACTTGAGCGCTGAGCAGAAGTTCCAGATGATTGCCCTGCAGGCGGCAGGACAGTCGGCCATCGCAATGATGCAGACTAACATGTTCAAGTCCGAGACGGGCGCCCTCGTAGCACTGCCGCAAATCCTTGCCGAGTGCTTGGAAATCAACCCGATTGCCGGTGCCGCCATCTTCGCCGTGCTGAGTGCCCTGCTGGGCGTGGCCATCGGAGCAGCCACCAGCAAGCTGGCCAAGGGTAAGTCGGAGGTGGCGCAAGTCACAGGTGCCAGCGCATCCGCTGGTCGCCTCTCGACGGGTATGCTGACCTACGCCGAAGGTAACGTGAACGAGTTTACTGACCCGGCATCGCTGACGCCGGGCCGACAGTACAACGTGGACGGGGCGGACGGCAAGACCTACCGCGCCCGGTACATGGGCAAGGGAGCCAAGACCCACATCACCAACGGGCCGGAGTTTCACCTCGTGGGCGAGGCAGGCCGCGAGGCCATCATCGACGCGAAGACCACCCGCCTGCTGCAGATGAACGAGACCGGCATCTGGCGCGACATACAGACGCTCTACAACGGCGGCAGCATCGCGGGGCTGAGCACCCGCCGCCGTCGCGGCACTGGCGTGGCCGCTTTCGCGGATGGCAACGTCGGGGAGTTCGAGGAGATGGCTGATGGCGGAGGGCTGACGGCTGATGGAACGGGCGGCATGAACGCCGACGTGATGACCTCAATGCTGGAAACCAACAGCCGACTGGCCGACCTCTTGGAGAACGCCCTTGCGAACGGCATCAAGGCCGTAAACAAATGGACGGGCAGCGACGGCATCCCTGCGATGTATAACAAGATGCAGAAGGAGGCGCAAAGGCACGGTGAGAAATACCTGTAGTCCATTGAACATTGAATATTGAACATTGAAAATTAACGGGTCGCTTCGCTTGGATAATTTGAAATCAATTTGAACAATTTCCCGCGAAGCGGCCTTCTCTTAATTTCTCGCGAAGCGATACTTGACAAGGATGGCCTGACGGCCAGTAATCGAGGTTCATCCTCGCTTCGCTCGTCGAAGAAATTAGAGACTACAGCCTGACGGCTGGAAATTTCTCAAATTAAATTCAAATTTACCATCTCTTGCACTGCCCTTGATTTCCAAACCTTTTCGCACGATATTGCGGGAAAACAACGACGACTATGTTAGTAACGACACAGAACGAGATTCAGAGCCTGATGCCTACGGCCCGGTGGGACAAGCCGCAGGTACTGTTCGGCTACTTAGAGGAAGAGGAAGCGGTGGCATTAGAGCCGCTGCTGGGGGCTTCGCTCTATCAGCATGTGCTGACGGAGTACGACCGGCTACGGCAGGAGTACATCGACATCACGGCTACCACCGTGCGGCCTACGGGCAAGGCCAAGCAGGACCCGCGTTTGGCGCATGCCGACGTGACGGAACGGCTGGAGCAGGTGGCGCAGGGAAAATACCGCGAGACCTACACCACGCCGGAGGAGGGCGAGAAGGAGGTGCCAGCCGCCGATATGAAGACCATCCAACTGATACGCATCTGCCAGCGCATCGAGTGGTACAGGATGCTGGCCAACAAGGCCGGACTGCTGACTATCTCGTTCAACGAGGGCGGCGGCATGAACATATCCGTAGGCGAGAGCTACGACGCTGCCGACGAGAAGGCGAAAGATCGCGCTGTGAAGGACGCGTTGGGCGGAGCCGGACGTGCCATCGACTCGCTACTGCTGTTCCTCGAAGCCGACGCAAAGGGGGAGAAGCTGTTTACCGAGATGTGGCAGGAAGCTGATGCCTTCTACCTGAACAAAGACCTGCTGTTCCAGACGGCGACAGTGCTCGACAAGTTCCTTGACATCAAGAATCAGCGCATGGCGTATGTCTCGCTGGTGAGAGACATCCGCTTCTGTCAGAATACTTACCTGAAGCCGAGGATTGGGGCGAAGTTGCTGAAGGCCGTGGTGGCCTTTGCCAACGACGGGGAGGCTGCGATACTATCGCAGCAAACGGGACAGGACGGCGAGGGGGCGACGGCGGGGAGCGCTGAGCATTTCGAGGAACTGCTCGAATTGCTCCGCATCGCACTGGCCTTCTATGTCGAGAGCCGACGGACGACCATCACGCGGACAAGTCTGACGGTGAGCACGTCGGCGAGGGGCACGGGAAGCAGCATCGAGAAGGAGGAGCGGCTGGCACGGCGCGACTCTATGACCGACGCGCAACAGGCAATGGCGATGGCATGCGACTATATCGCCGAGAACCTGGAGGCGCTGGGCGACGCGGCGGTGGGTACACCTATATATAATATCGCGCGCGAGAGGGAAGCGCAGGCGGAGCGCGAGCGGCAGTGCGCCTGTGCGGCAGAGGCGCGGCGCAGGAAGGCGGCATGCGAGCAGAGCCGCAAGCGGCTGTTCACCGCTTTCCCGGCGACGCACCGGACACCGGAGATAAAATAAGAACAACGGATTAAACGGATTGCACGGATTATGACTACAGCACTCTTACTCTCCATCCATACAAACGACATCGTGGGAGCAATCTTCACTGTCGTGTGGCTGCTGCTCTTAGTGATTGTGTCGCTCGTTGACTACGGCTTTAAGCACGGATGGTTCATACCGAGCGACGAAACTGTGGAAGAGTACAGGAAAAACTGTCGCAAAACTTGCCCTTGATTATCAGAGCGCTTGCCATTATAATGCAACACAGAAACAATTAACAACACAAACGATTATGAACATCGGGCTATTGAACATACTGAGAATTGGTGCCACGGCATCGTGGGACTTCCGATTTGACATGGCACAAGCCTACGCCGGGGCCCTGAGGAATGCCATAGAGCTGCACATGGCCGACGGTACGAAGAAGCAGGAGAGCTTCTTTCTCTCGCTGAAAGGCACGCAGACGGCACGCGGCAATTTCCAAGACCGCCTGTACGTCGGTGACGTGCGCTACGTGGAGAACCACCTGCGATGGAACGACGAGGAACTGGCCGACGACGACCAGATAGTAAACGTGGTGGTTATCGAGGGACCTGTGACACGCGACGGCGGTGCTTGTTCGTATGGCACGAAGGACTTCCGTAATCAGGTCATCTATGCCAACAGCATACCGCAGGTGGTGGCACATATCTTCGTGACGAACACCCCCGGCGGCGAGTCGGCTTGCCGTAAGGATTACGACGAGATGTTTGCCAGCTGCCGCGCGAACGGCAAGAAGACGGTGCAGTACGTTGACGGCATGTGCGGCTCGTCTGGCGTGAACCTCGGCTGCCGCTGTGACTACGTGATAGTGCGCAACCCCAAGGACGACTACGGCTGTATCGGCAGCATGGCCGCTTTCTGGGCAACTCCCGACGGAGCTGTAGACTCCCGCGACGGCTCGCGCTTCATAGAGATTGTAGGCGATGACAGCCCTGAGAAAAACGACTGGTATCGTGAGGCCGCACAGGGCGACTACGAGAAGCTAAAGGCGATGATCAACCGCGACACCGAGGAGTTCCAGCAGACCGTGCGTGAGAACCGCCCCAACGTGAAGGAAGAGCACCTGACGGGCCGTGTGTTCGAGGCGCAGGAGGTGCTTGGTTCGCTGGTCGATGAGATAGGCGACTTCAACCGCGCCATTGAGTGCGCACTGGAACTGGCCGACGGCAGTCTGGCCGGAGTACGCGACGCAGAGGTGATAACGCCGAACGACGAGCCCGACGGCGAGCAGCCGGAGGGTGAGGAGCCCGAAGACGAGATTGACTTCAACCCCATAAACGATACAACAATGACAGACGAAGAGAAGAAGGCCGCAGAGGTTGCCGAGCAGCCCGCAGCCACGCAGGAGCAGACTCCTGCTACGGAACAGCCAGCCGAGGGAGCAGCAGCAACCGAGGCACCTGCTGTCAGTGAAGAGAACGCACAGGAGCAGGCTGGCGCACAGGCTGCTGCCGCAGAAGAGAACGCCGGCGAACAGGGCGCTGCACCGACGGGAGAAGCCGCCGGCACGGAGGCACCCGCATCGCAGGAGGCTATCGAGAACGCCACCGCTGAGATTGACAAGATTCAGGAGACGCTGGAGAGCGCACAGGCTCTCGTAGCACAGCGCGACCAGGAGATTGCCCAGCTGAAGGAAACGCTGGCTACGCTGAACGGCATCGCCGAGGAGCGCGACCAGGCCAACTCTCAACTCTCAACTCTCAACTCTCAACTCGATGAGCAGGGCAAGGCCCTCACTGCTGCCGAGGCAAAGATTGCCGAGCACGTGGCTACCATCGAGAAGCTGAACAAGCAGGTGAAAGAGCTGCAGAGCGAGGTGAAGGAGCTGAGCGAGAAGCCCGCACCGATGGTGGACGCCGGGGCTGGTATTCCACAGGACAACGGAACGGGCGAGGCCCCGAAGAAGCAGGAGCGCATCACCAGCGACATGAGTTACGAGGAAATCCAGGAGTTCGAGAAACGCAAGCGGGAGAAGAAATAACTCGCGCTGGATGGCTGCGATAATATCGCAGCATACGGAACAAGCGGCGGACTGCCCTTGACCGCGACGCGGTAGCGCATTATCATAACAACACAGAAACAGTAAACAATAGTAATAACCCCTCAATCAACACAAACACAAACATTATGGCTTACGCATTATCTGTAGCACAGATCAACTCCGTAAAGGAAGTGATCCATCCTGAGCTTATAGCGCACACCTATCTGCTCACCGACAGCATGTTCAGTGACCTGGGTATGATGGTGACTACGGATGTCGAGAACATCGACACCTGTTACCTTTTCAGCCGTAAGGGCCTGCAGGCTCGTCCGTATTTTGTCGGCAATGTGAAAGACAGCGAGCTTGGTAAGTTCGTTGACAATCCTGCCAAGGTTGAACCTATCTACCTCCACACCAGCGACTCCATTGAGCGATACAAGGAGAAGGGCCCGTTCGACGCAACCAACGTTGCTGAGAACACTGAGCACACTCAGTTCCTCCTGAACACGCTCTCTGGCAACCTCGCCGAGGACATCCGCGCCAACATTCCTTTCGGAAACATGGCCTTCCGCAAGCTGGAGGAAACTCCCGAGAATGCCGTTAAGAAGGGCCTGAGCCTGTTCAACGGTTTCTACACCATCATCGCCATGCGCCGTACCGACGGTACCATCAGCGAGAAGAACGGCAACCTGATTCCGACCGGCGACATCACCAATCTGGAACCCGACCAGGTTTACGACCTGGCTGTAAACTTCTACGACAAGCTGTCGCCTGCCCTGAAGAAGCCCGAGGAGAAGCTCTACTTCATCGTCAGCCCCGAGTTCGGTCGCAAGATGATAAAGGGCTACATGCTGACCTTCAACCAGCTCGCTCCCACCGTGCTGCAGGCTGGATGGAAGTTCGCCGAGATGCCTAACCTGGTGATTGCCACCAGCGCCGCCCTCGGATCCGGAGGCCAGATCATCGCAACGCTTGAAAAGAACATTGAGTTCTTGTGCGACAAGCGCGAGGACCAAGCTCTCATCTCCATCGGCCAGGTGAACAAGGACCTGCGCGTCTTTGACTTCCAGGCTAACGTCCGCGCCACCGTCCGCATCCGCGACTTCGACCCGCAGGTGTTCGCCGTCAACGACGTGCAGAACGTGGCTCCCAAGATGCCTGCCGGCGAGTACCTCACCGAGATCTTCACCGCAGTCAGCGAGAACGAGAAGATGGGTACCGTGCAGGTGATGACCGAGAAGGAGCTCTTCCAGGCAGGCGACCTGATTCAGGTGAAGGCCACGCCGAAGCCGGGCTACATCTTCGTGAACTGGAGCGACGGCGGCACTTCTGAGACGTATAACTTCACCTTCCCCGGTGGCGTGTACGAGCTGAAGGCCAAGTTCATGTCGGCAACCGAGGCTGCTGAGGAGGAGGAGACTCCCACCTACACAGCCGTAACTAACCCCTCTGGCAACCCCGCTGAGAAGGGCTGGTATGAGAAGAACGGCGACGTGTACACCCTGACTGAGGACACCGAGGTAGAGTCTGGCAAGACCTACTACGTGAAGGGCTAAACGCATCGGAGGTGCTGCGGCGGCGCGGGTAAGTAGTCATATCGCCGCCCGCGCTGCCGCCCTCTGATTCCCTCTTTATGGCTGCCGTGATACAGCAGCATACTGAACAAGAAACAACCAACACAAACACAAAATTTTATAACGATTATGGCATTATCATGTATTCCCAAGAGCGTTCTCAGCAGCACCAGCTGCCAGGAGAACCCTTCAGGCGTGAGCAACCACATGTTTGTCGTGCCTCTGGCTAATGTCGGTTCTATCGTGGCTGACGACGCGAAGAACCAGTACAATATCACTCTGCCCACTAATCAGGATGCCCTGCAGGGCTACCGCATCGACTACAAGTCGCAGACGGGTCAGGTGACGAGTGAGGACAACGGTACCGGCAAGGGCTGGACCGGATCGACCACTGGTCGTGTGGAGATGAGTGAGGACGACATGGCCTTCACCGCTCGCGTGCTGCACAACTCGGACAAGAACCTCTACTTCGTTGCCACTGGCAACAAGAAGGCAGGCACAACCGAGGGCACGTTCCTCGACGAGTATATCGTCATCGGCAACGAGAATGGCGAGGCCGAGATTCAGGTGACCTTCGATTCGGGCACGGCACGCACCGACGATCATGGACAGACCTTTACGGTTTCCTGCGGTTACATGAAATATCCTGTAACCAAGTGGTACGGTGTCATCAACCAGGCCGATGCCGCATAAGCGTCACTGCCTGATTCTCTCACATGCAATGCAAGGCTCTGGCTCCTGAACGTGAGCCGGAGCCTTGTCTTTTTAGTTAAGAGCTAATAGTTAAGAATTAAGAGTTATGGTTACGAAACTGATAGAACCTTGTTGCGCACAGAAACAACTGCGCGAGCTGCGCAACATACTGGAAAAGGAAGGTACGGCGCAGATGGAAGGCTATGGCGACCTGAGCCTGACGGAACTGCTGCCTGCCCTGCTTACACGCTACAGCAACGCGGAGATGCTGATAGCCACCCCGTCGCTGCCCGACCAGGCGGCAGAGATTATCGCCACATGGATGCGGAAACAGTGGGCACGCATGGACGGTTGCGGAAACGTGAACGTGATAGCCCGCCTGACCATCGTCAGCGACCTGTCGGAGGCGGCATCGCCCGATGCCTCGGCGTGGCTGAAAGACAATCCCTACGGAGAGCGGCTGGTGCTGCATGACATTCAGCAAGACGCGACGGCGATACTGCTGCCAGACTTCGCCATCGAGGGACCTGTGAACATGCGCTACGGCAAGCACTTTATTGCCACGGCTTACGGCAAGCGCGAGGACGTGGATGGGCTGTGGACGAAGTACAAGGGGATGGTGGAGAATGCACCCAAGGCAGAAGGCGGAAATATGCCTGAAACTGTAGAAACGGAGGAGAACGGTCAGCCCGCCGATGAAGCGGCGGGCTCTGTGGCTAAAGATACTGCTAAGACACTGCCCGTCGCACCGCCGATGGCGAGACGCGCAGATGGCGACTCTACTAAACGGATGCGCTTCAGCCGATAGACTCAGACAAGCATCTGAATACCCATCAGGCATTCGATGCGGAACTGCACGGAGGTCTTTGCACCGTCGCGGTCGACGGTGCAGAGATAGGTGTCTTTGCTGGCTTGCACGAAGGCACGGCTCTGGTCACGGAAGGTGAGAAGCAGATGGCTGGGGGTGCGCTCCAGCGTGAGCAGATGATCAAGAACGGTCAGCCCGCTGGCATCGCGACTTAGGTCGCGGTCGTCTATCTGACAGTTTACCGTCACCTTATGTAAGCGGCCAGCTGTCTGGTCGCTTTCGTCGTCTTTGGCCTTGCCTGTCAGTCGCATGATGGGAATGAGTGTGCCGCCAGTGGTGGCGGGCTGCTGGCCGATGGTGATGGCGCGGGTTAGAGTAGGGGAGAAGGCGGCGACGGCAATGACTGGCTGTAACTGCCAACCAGAGAAGCCGGGATTGAAATCGGTTACGGGGATGGCGGTAATAGCCATGAGGTCGTCTAAGACAAATTCTTTGCAGGTGGGCATAGTTTTTTTGCGACAATATCGCAAAACACTGGACGGAAATCAAGGGCAGACGGGACAGAGGATCGGCAGGATGCCGTCGTAGGCCACCTGACCGAGGTATCCCTGGAGGTAGGCTGCGTCTTCGGTACCGTGGGGTACGTCGTAGTACTGGAGGATAGCGTCCTGCAGGTGGTCGAACTCGTGCAGAAGGGAGTTGAGGAACTGCGAGGGGTGAGTGACGTGACCGACAACAAGGACGGACATGCGTGCCCAGGGGACATTAAAAATGAATGCCTTGTTTGAGTAGTGAATGGTCTGCCAGGCTTTTTCTATCTCCTCCTCGGGACAGGAGAACTCACGGAGGATAGGGCCGAGCTGGACGAAGTCGGCCGGGATGACGTCATAATAGGCAAGAATGCCCCAATGACGATCAATGTCTAAGTAATCGCGGGTCATTTTAAGTGAAGAGTGAAAAGTGAAGAGTGAAGAATTTGCTTCCGCGCTGGGCTGCTGTGTTACAGCATCATACCGAACATTAAATCATGTCTTCCCAGTATGGGAGGTAATGGGGGCCGAGACCACAGAGGTCTGACATCCAACGGTCGAAGAGATAGCCTTCGGCCTTGTCTACATCGTCGATGTAGTCTTTGATGGCGAGGGCGTGATGCTTTGCATCAATGATACTGGAGCCGAGCTGGTCGGACTTTACCATATTGGCGACGAACACATGGTCGTAGAGGACGTTGTTCTTCAGTTCAACGCCGTTGGTTTTCAGAAGGGCGTCAACTTCCTCGCGAGTCATTGGGGTGATGCGGACGGGCTTGCCGTCGGGGCCGACCTTCATCATGAGGGAGACGGCATAGTCGCAGAGCTTTTTATTGAAGTGTTTACCAAACTGAGCGAGATACTTTCTAAGCTCCTCTGGAATTATATCGTACTGGTGCATATTCTTTCTTTTTTAGGACTGCGACAATGCCGCAGCATACGGGACATTAGGATAATAAAAACGGGCGGGCGGCGGGATTGTCGCGGCAAAGAAACGCCGGGCACCGGCGCCCGCCCAAGGGGAGAATTAGTAACCGCGACGGTCACCGCCGCCGGTATAGGCGGGGTTCTCGCGGAACGTTGGGCCGTAGCCACCCATAGCCGGGCCGTAGCCACCCATCATGTGCTGAGGATAGCCCTCGCGGTAATTGGTGCCACCACCGTAGTTACGGTAGCCTACGTTGCCCTGCCATCCCATGCCGTAGCCGCCGCGATAGCGGCCACCGCGCTCCTGAATCTGCTGGAGCTCGGGAATGTGCTCGGCTAACTTCTCCCACAGGTCACAGACGTTTTCCTTGGCTGTCTGTGCCAGTTCGACGAGCTCGCGCTTGTCTTGCTCGTCACGAAATTCTATTCCGAAAATCATAGTCGTTGCTGTTTTAAAGGGTTATTACTATCCGAGCGGCAGAACCGCACGGCACACAGATCTCTACTTGCCCTTCGGCGAGGTGCTGGAAATCTTCTTGTTAAGATCCTGCATCATGGACATCATGGTGTTCATGGTGTTTACCACGTCGCCCATCTGTCCTTTCAGGTTGGCGATATCCTGCTTCTGCTCTTCCTCCTCTTTGTAGCGAGGATTGAGCGACATCAGGAACTCTTTGCCTTTCACCATAACCGCATCGTCGTAGGGCCGTTCCTCGATGCGCTTCCTGGCTTTCTGCATCATGGCATCCACAGCGGGCAGCATGCCTTCAGTCGTGCAACTGATAGTAGTCTGTCCGTTGTTGTACGTGGCTGTCGAAGCTGTCGGAGAGAGATTGGAGAACGGAACGTCCTCATTACCCATGTGGACAACAATCTCCACAACGGGCTGCATCATGTTCGTGCCGGCATAGATACCGGGCGTTGCACCAGGTGTCTGTGTCATGTACATTGGCTTTGGTTCTGGTTTGTTAGCCACCGTTGCAACGGTAAGTTGCGGTTCGGTACCACCTTCCTGAAGAATATAGATGGGAGAACCTTGCTTTAGACTTTGGAAATCCATGTTGTTTTACTTTTTGTGTTGGTTAATAGCAGGCTGCGGTGTTTCCGCAGCCTGCGGAGATTAGACGACGGTGCGGCTCATCAGTTGGAGGATGCCATTACCAGCGTCGTTGAAAACAGCGAACACGCCGGTGCCGCCTATCAGCTCAGCCACTGTGACGGGCGTGCCGTCGAAGAGCGTGAGCTGGCGTGTCTGACCGTTGCGGGTCAGCGTGACGGGCAGCGTGGTCGTAGTACCGGCAGGAATGGCATCGGTGAGACGCACGGTGAAGTAACCTACGGGCGGCAGCGGACGGCGGTTAAAGCCAAGGGCAATATCTACAGCCGTTGTGCCAACGGTTGTGTTGGTGGACTGCAGGTAAGGTATGCCGCTCTGGTTCGTCGGAATATTGAAATTACATCCCATAGCTCACCTCCTTCCGTTAGAAACCGTAGTTGCCACCGTAGCCGCCAAACATACCGTTAGGATAGATACCGCCGCTGACGTAGGGCGTAGCGTTGACAGCCACCAGGTTCGGGTACTGCACGCTCACCGTGTTAGGCAGCTTGCACTTGATATCGTCCACTTCCTTGTTCAGTCCTGCGAGGGCTGCGTTGACAGGTCCGAGGCTCTGTCCGACCACGCTGGCGATGTACTGGTTCTGGTTCAGTTGACTGATTTCACCCTTCAGGGCGGTGTTCTTGTCGCGCTCAGCCTCCAGTTTGTCCTGCAGCGTCTGGGTCTGCATCTCGGCGAGTTTGCCGAGGATGGCCTGCGTGTTGCGGTTTGCGCCGTCGGTGAGGGTGTAGGTCTGCTGGCAGGTGGCCAGCTCGTCCTTGCCTGCGTTCAGCGCCATCTGAGTCTGAATGCCGGAGAGTCCGCGCTCCACGCCGTTGAAGCCCTGGTTCAGACCCATCTGCACGCCGTTGAAGCCAGTGTTCATGCCCTGCTGCAGCTGAGATGTCTGTTCGGCGATAGCGAACTTATTATCGCAGCAGCACTGACAGAGTTGCTGACTCAGGGCAGCGTTGCCGCTCTGTATAGCGTTGATGATCTGCAGCGGGGTCATGCCCTGCTGGGCAGCGATGCTTGACAGCGAACTCTGGATGAGCTGGATGCCGCTGTTGACGAGGTTGAAGTCCTGGCCAAGCATGGTGCTCAGTGTCTGGGTAGCCGTGCGTGCCTGTTCACCCTGCGAGGTGACGGCCTGCATGATGAGCTCACGCCCGTTGTCGTTGTTCAACTGGTTGGCAAGGAACCCTACGCCGTTCGCACCGCCCATGCCGCCGAAGCCGCCGTTGCCATTCCATCCGAACATGCTGGCGAGGATACCCATGGCGAACAGTTCGGTGATGTTGTTCATGTTCATGGCGTTCCAGCCGTAGCCGCCGCCACCGAACCCGAAGCCACCGAGGCCGCCACTCATGCCCGCGCCGAGCATGAAGGGTACGATACCGTTGGCAAGCGCATTACCATTACCATTCCCGTTTGAGTCCGGAATGGAAAAAACTTTCATGTCACTCATAATTGTAAAGTGTTTGTGTTGGTTGTGAATAATGTGAATTAACTCGTGGGTTGGCAGAGCCGAACCCACGGGCAAAGTTATTCACTAATCACTTGACTATGAAGCAAATGAAAGCATATCACCCGAAGCCTACGGTTCATCCGTGAAGTGGCGGTTTCAATGTCTTCTGTTTACTGACATTTCGAGGTGGTGAAGAATGTTATATACCTGTCTGTCGCTGATGTGATGACGCTCAGCCAGCGTTAGGATTACTGCTTTACGAGTGACCATTGTCTCAGACAATTTCAGGTAATCGCGATACAAGTCGCAATACTTGTAATCTTCCAATCGAATGCCCGCTTCGTTCATTCGTTGAAGTAGCTCCCTGTTAAATTCTACTAAATCTATTATTCGCATGGTGCAAAAATGTTAATGTTTAAAATATTCTTATTACCTTTGCACCCGCTTCACTTACATTCCAGAGAACTATAAATGTCTGCTGGTCGCGAAGAGGGCATATACTCCCTCCAGCCTCGGCTGGCAGACATTTCTGTGTTATGATGTAAGTGAAGCGACGGATTAACAGGCTGGTGGGAGTTTTTTTATTTCCTTTCCGTCCACCACGGAAAGGTCTATCGAGAGGGTTATGCTGCGGATGTAACAGCAAGACGTGTAAGCAGCGAGCCGCTGACGGTCACTGCGCAAATCATTTCCGCAAGGAGCACGCCCTTGCCGTCGTACCATCGGGAGGGATAGATGCGTCCGTTATGAGAGGGCAGCGCGTCGCAGCCATAGACTGCCGCGAACAGCAGCCACGCCAGCAGCCACCACGGGCTGATGAGCAGCACGCAGGCCTGCGAGAGGATGCCGCCGAGGATGCCGAAGACGTTGTGTGCGCGACGATTAACGTGGCTGTCGCTGATGGGCATTGCCCCGCACAGCATCAGGCAGGCAAGAGTAGCGAAGGCGAGGATGCGCCAGTCGTCAGGCATCGCCGAGCTGAGAGGTATGCACGTGAGCAGGCTAACGGCCCAAATCCACACGATCCACAGCCACTGCCAGCCTCTGGGCAGCTCATAGACCAGCGCGGAGATGCTGTCGGGCAGAGCTGCGTTCAGCCGTTCGGAGTAACTCTCTGAAACATCAGTGTCGCGCCACCGCCTCCAGATGGCAGTCCCCACGTAGAGGACTGCCAGGAGGATGGAAGCTAATACAAGATACGTCATAGGCGGTTACTCGGCTTGCTGGTTATCGTTCTGACTCTGCGACGGGAACAGGGCCTCGTAGGGAGCCCAGTCGATGGCATCCTTCTCCCGCCAGCCTGCGGCCAGCGTCTGGTTGATGTGGGCGACGGCCTTCACGTAGAAGTCCTGAGCGCCGGCCATCGTCTCGAAGGTGTGGTAGACGGGCGTGCCGTCCTCCCGCTCGCCCAGCTTGAAGGTGACTGGCAGCGTCGCGCCCCCGGTCTGCACGGCGAGGTCGTAGGCCGCCTTGAAGTTGAACTGGTTCTCGCTGGAGAGCCACACAGAGACGGACTCCTCTGCGCCTTCGGGAGTCCATACGAAACCGGAGAGGATCTTCTCGTCGGTGCGGGCGTTGATGTCGGCAAGGATGGCGGCCTTCACGTCGGCAAACGAGATGGTGGCGTGCTGACGCTTGTAGAGGTAGACCTCATACCAGGAGGCAAGGCCGCCTGCCTGTTCAGGCTGCTGCAGTCCATAACATACGGTGACGCGCGAACCCTCGTCGCGCAGTGGAGCGTAGTCGCTCACGGGTCCTGTGGTCTTGTTCTTCATTGTGATAATTATTTAAATGGGTGAATAATGGTTTTATCGGGATGGCTGCGATGGTATCGCAGCATACTGGACGGAGGGAGATTTCCGCTATGCGGCTCGCTGCATACGGGTCATGTCGGCGTCGAAGTAGCCGATGCGCAGGTACTCGGGACGGAAAAACAGCTCGCGGCGCAGGCGGTAGCTGGCCGTCTGGCGCAGGATGCCGAGGTAGGAGTTGACCGTGCGCACCACCTTGTCGGGACGGTTGAAGTCCATCTCGCGCAGGTGGCGGCGTATGCGCTGCAGCGAGGTCAGGTTGCCGTGATCGTCGGGCATCTGGATGGGCACGTCAATGCGCCCGTCCTCCACGTCGCGCCAGTCGAGCACCAGTTCCTTGGGCAGGTACTTGTCGAACGACTTCTCCTGGAATCCCACGAAGATGTACTCGCCACCAATGTTCTTGGCGAATTTCTTCACTGCCGTGGGCGGAACAATCTCCATGTCGGGGTGCAGGCGCTTCATCTGCGAGGTGATGACCACGGCCACCAGCCACGCGCTCCACTCGTTGGCGTGCCAGTAGTTTCCGTCGCGCAGCAGGTGAACCACGTTCCACTTCTCAGGTTCCTTCCTGTCGGCCTCGATGGTTTGGATTTCCTGGTTGGTGAATCCCTTCCGCTCGCCCTGCTGCTTGGGCAGCTGGACTTTGGCAGACGGTTGGTTCTGTTGTTGTGTCTGTGTTGTTGACATATCTCTATTTGTCTATTATTTTTTCTGTTGGTTTCCTTCGTCCGCCCCACTGCTGCTGTGCCGCGCTGGGGCGCGGCGGTGCAGCAGTGAAGCGCACGAAGGAATGGTTCGGGCGGAAGTATTACTGGACCGGCCGAACCGGGAAACCGCAGTACCGATCGTACGCGCCCTGCGGGCGGACACCATTGGGATAGAAGTACAGGCCCCGGGCGTGGCGAGCCGAATCGAACGTCGACGACCAGAAGTAGCCACTGCCCGTGCGATTGACCCACGAACGGCCATAGCCGAGACCGGACGCCGGAAAGAAAAGAAGATTACCGTTGATCTTCGAGCGCAGATAGAGACCGTTGATGCCGTTCACCGTCACGCGCTTGTCGGCAGCCTTCTTGGCGATGCTGGTCTCTGCCGTCACCACGTTGCCGTCGGCGTCGATGTAGTCGATATTGGCGAACAGCTCCGCGAAGTCTTCATTGCTTGGCATGCGCCAGGGGGCACCGAGGCAGGCGCGGGCGGCGTCCATCGAGGGAGGTATATTTCCCGTGAGCGTATTACCCGGCGTGTCGCCGTACACCTGTCCGTCGTACCACGGCTCTGCGGAGTTCACGCTGCCCCAGTTGTAGTCAAAGGCTGATGTGCTGCTGGGATTGTGTCCGTCGGTGTTGCCCCACGAGAAGAATGAGCACTCGTACTTGAAGGGCGATACTGCGCCGTCCACCTCCTGGAATTTCGACGCCGTGGCGAGGTCGATGGAGGCCTTGGCCCAGAGCACGCCGGAGGGCAGGCCCATGTCTACGAAGAGGTCGGTATCGACGTAGGGCTTCTGGTATTCCAGGATGTCGCTGAGTTTCTTGCCCGTCTTCAGGTCAATAACGGCATCCGTCGAGAGGGGCGTCTTGTTGGCGGGCGTACCGTCGTCGTTGAAGAGCATCACCTGTTGAGTTTTGCCGGCGGTGGTGGCTGCCGTGAGGCCGCTCTGCACGGCCTTCAGGGCGTTAAGTTTGGTAATTGTTTCCATTGCTGTGTTGTATTGTTTCGTTGTTTACTGTTTCTTTTACAAAGAAGATTGCGGCGGTGCCGTCGACGGCATCCCGTCGGCTATGCGCTGACCACCACCGTGCGGATCATCAGTTCGGCCACGGCCTGCAGCAGCTGCTGGCGGGTGTACTGCTGCCCGTTGGCAGTGTATGTCTCGCCCTCTAATGCCGTTATCCGTGCGTTGAGTTGGCTGACCCAGTACTCTATGCTTGCGTCGGTGAATATCTCCCACCCCTCATTGGGCGCCGGGTCGGTGACGACGAACGAGCGCTTACCGTTGACGATGTTCACCACGAACTGGCCGTTCTGCACCGTCAGCGTGCAGGGCAGGTTCTGCGTAGCGGCGGTGGCGCGGTAGAGCACGCCGTTGATGCCTACAACGGCGTTATTCGGGAACGTCGATGCAGGCGTGAGCGTCGAGATGTCCACAGGCAGCAATGCCCCTGCCTCATAAGCCATCTGCAGCTGCCCGAGGTTGACGGCCTTTTCAAGAGTGTTATTGCTTGGCATATTCTTGTTTTATTTTTCTATTGGTTTCCTTCGTCCGCCCCACTGCTGCTGTGCCGCGCTGGGGCGCGGCGGTGCAGCAGTGAAGCGCACGAAGGAATGGTTCGGGCGGAAGTATTACTGGACCGGCCGAACCGGGAAACCGTTGGACCGATTGATCGCGTACTGCGGGTTGACACCACCGGGATAGAAGTTCAGGCTCCGGGCGAGGCGAGCCGAACTGAACGTCGACGACCAGAAGTAGCCATTGCCCGTGCGATTGGTCCACGAACGGCCATTGCCGAAACCGGACGCCGGAAAGAAAAGAAGATTACCGTTGATCTTCGAGCGCAGGTAGAGGCCGTTGATGCCGTTCACCGTCACGCGCTTGTCGGCAGCCGTCTTGGCGATGCTGGTCTCTGCCGTCACCACGTTGCCGTCGGCGTCGATGTAGTCGATATTGGCGAACAGCTCCGTGAAGTCCTCATTGCTCGGCATGCGCCAGGGCGCACCGAGGCAGGCGCGGGCGGCGTCCATCGAGGGCGGAATGTTGCCCGTGAGCGTATTACCCGGCGTGTCGCCGTACACCTGTCCGTCGTAGTAGGGCTCCTGCTCGTTCACGCCGCCCCAGTTGTAATCAAAAGCGGATGTACTGCTGGGATTGTGTCCGTCGGTGTTGCCCCAAGAGAAGAATGAGCACTCGTACTTGAAGGGCGATACTGCGCCGTCCACCTCCTGGAATTTCGACGTCGTGGTGAGGTCGATGGAGGCCTTGGCCCAGAGCACGCCGGAGGGCAGGCCCATGTCTACGAAGAGGTCGCTGTCGACGTATGGCTTCTGGTATTCCAGGATGTCGCTGAGTTTCTTGCCCGTCTTCAGGTCGATGACGGCATCGGTCGAGAGGGGCGTCTTGCCGTTAGGTGCTCCGTCGGGTCCGAAGAGCATCTGTGTCTGTGTCTTCAACGCCGTGTCTTGCGCCGTGAGTCCGCTCTGCACGGTCTTCAGCGCTTGTTGAATGGTTACTGTTCCAACATTGTCTGCCATAATTGTATTGCTTTTTTGTTTTCGTTATTACGTTATATCGTTATTTCATGAGCCACAATGGTCACTGCGTGACAATGGTTTTATCCATCAGCTCGGCCACGGCCTGCAGTAACTGTCGGCGCGTATATTGTTTTCCGTTGGCGGTGTAGGTCTCGGTCTCCAGTGCCGAGATTCTTTGGTCGGCCAGCGAGTAGGCGTAGGCCATGCCCGCGTCCATCCACACCTCCCAGTCGGCGTTGACGGTCATGTCCTGCACGACGAAGGCCTGCTGTCCGTTCACCTCATGGGTGACGAACTTGCCGTCGCTCACCACCATCGTCAGCGGCATCGAGGCCGTGGCCCGCTTGGCGCGGTAGAGCACGCCGCCGATGCCGATGACGGCGTTCTTCGGGAACGTCGATGCAGGCGTGAGCGTCGAGATGTCTACGGGCAGCAATGCCCCCGCCTCATAAGCCATCTGCAGCTGCCCGAGGTTGACGGCCTTTTTAAGAGTGTTATTGCTTGGCATATTCTTGTTTTGCTGTTAAGGGTGAAGAAAGGAGAGTCCGGACTTTCCGGGCTCTCCGTGAGCGGAGGAGGTTTACTCGCCTGCGGGCAGTCCGAGGGCGGTGCGCACCTCGGCGTCGGTGGCGAACTCGCCCACGATGTAGCCGGCCTCAGAGTGGTTGCCCCAGCCGTAGGCAGTGTCGGCGTTTGTCAGCGTGGTCTGCACGCCGCTCACCAGCTTGGCCTTGGTGATGGTGCCGTCGGTGGCGGTCACGGTCACCTCGTGGGTCGTCGGGTCGATGTTCACGACGAACATGTCGCCCGTCTGCGAGCCGCTGGTGACGTACTCGATCAGGCCCGAAACGTCAACATACTGATACTCGGCAGTGTCGCCCGTGGGGGCTACGTTCACCTTCAGGAAGGTGCCGGGGGTGCCCTCGCCGTCAGCGGCCACGATGCCGATGATGTTGTTAACGTAGTCCTTCGGAATGTTGATGGTTCCGATGGTCACGCCACCCTTCTTGATGATGGTACTTGACAGGACACCCTCGCCCGGAGTACCGGCTTCGATGGTGATGTCCTTTGCTGCGCCTGCAGCGTCGATGGCCTGCTTGATGAGGGCCAGGTGCGCCATGTTAAGGGCACTGTTAGCATTGGTCTTTGCCATGTTGTTAAACTGTTTGTGTTGGTTAAAAAATTAAGTGAACTTTATACTGTCTGGCTGCTGTGATACAGCAGCCTACTGAACAGCCTTTAGCGTCAGAGGCCGAGAACAGCCTTCACGTCGTCGTCGGTGGCGAAGTGGTTCTCCATTGCCTCGCGGGCCTCGGGCGAGAGGTCCTGCAGCCCGAGGGAGTCGTCTTCTACGGACTGGCTGTTGACTTTGCCGGTGGCTATCTTGCCGTCGGGCGTCACGATGTCAACGGTGACACCGCCGTCGGCGGGCATTTGAAGTGTGCGCTGGTGTACGCGGATGTGTCGGAGTACGTTCGTGCCGTCCTCCAGCGTCTCGTAATACAGGTGAAGCTGCTGTGCGATGACATGCTTCAGTTTCGTTAGGTCTGTTGTTGTTGCCATGATGTCTGTCTTTTGTTATGTTGTCGGCAATATAATGAGAGGCACGACAAGGGTCAAGGGCAGCGGGAAAAACCACGCAATCAGTGCAGCATGAAATCTCATGAAGTGCCCAACTTAACCCAGTAATAATTGCGACCTTCCTTGTACGACATGAGTCTATAGCTGCCGCCGTTGTGTTCATAGTTCCCGTTAAGCGTAAGCTGGTCAGATATAGATATACTCTGTGCAAAGTTCCCCTTCATACATGACGCATTGTCACATTGTCGTACATATAGACTGCCGACATAAAGTTGAGAGGATGGCTGCGTATATCGGGTGTCGACGATTTCAACGATTTTGCCCTCGTAGTCCTGTGCCCTCGGCAAAGTCACGGTTATGTCATCGGTGTCAGTCCCGGTAGCCTTGATGACAACAATATCTGCTGCGCCTGTACACTTCACCATAGGTTCACCTATCCCAACATTTTCGCTGGATAGCTGGCGGGCTTCTTCTTCCGTATAGTAGCCTCCGTAGGTAAAGTTGCCTATCCAGGGTTCTTCGCTGTACTCATCCAAAAAGTCGTTGTTACAGAATCCGACGGTGTAACTGCCCGAGATAGCTACCGAATGAAAGAAGTTCGTCGCCCTTACCACTCCTCTGAACTCACCGCTTGTTGCATGAATCTCGCCCTTGACATACGCATCGTTCTGGTACGTCTTGCCCGTCAGTCCATCCACTGCGAAGTTCGGAGCGAACTTATACCCCGACTGAGGATTCGTGCTGACCGTCGGGTCGGACGGGTCGAACCATGCGTAGGGAATTTTTCCGCCGTACTGCAGGCTGACATTGTCGGCGTTGACGGTAATTCTCGTGCCGCTGCTGTCGACGAGCGTGCCATACTGTGAAATCATCCAGTCGCCGTTGATGATGAACGAGCCGAAGTGGGCATAGGGGCCGAAGAAGGCCTGGGCGATGTAGTACTGCATGGTGGACTGCATGAGCGTCCACGGCTTCGTGCCCTGCCCGCTCACGGGGTTGTAATTCGTGGCGGGGTCTTCGTTTTTGCTTTCACCTGTCTCGACGCCCTTAGTGCCGAAGTCGAGCATATAGAAACTGTCGCCGCGCTTTACGAAGGGTGCCTGCGTCTCCTGCATGGTGTATGTTGCGTCAGACGCCCATTCGTCAGCATAGTAATACCAGCGACCTACGTGGCCTGCTTTGCCGTCCTTCACCGCAGAGATTGTAAACGATGCGCTACTGACTCTTTTCTCCATGATACACAGATGCCTTAGGGATTGAAAATATCGTAAGTTGCTGCCAGCATCACACCGCTGCCGTCGTCGCCGAGCGTTGTCGTCAGGTAGTCGTAGCCAACAACTATCTGGCCGCCGGTCACGCTGCCATCCACACCAGGCACGCTGACGCTTTTAGTCACCTCCCACAGCCCCTTGTAGTCGCCGCTCTGCTGTGGCTGCTGGCCGGCCATAGGCGAGCCGGTGGAGGTGATAACCTTGTTCTCGAAGTCGTAGAGACGGCAGTAGAAATGCGTGTAGCGTGTGTCTATCGTGGTTGTGCTGGTGGTCTTACCCATCCATCCGGTGATGGTGACGCTCTGACCCTCGCGCAGGAAGATACCGCCCTTGTTGAGTGACGAAGTGTTGTCGGTGATGACAGAGTTGACGTACATCTTCTCTTCATCGGTCTCGTCGTCAATCTCCCAGAAGGCCGATGCCTGCACGGCGGCGCTTGCGCTGGATGGGTTCTCGGTGTAGAAGTCGCAGCGCAGCACGATATTGTCGGTGATGGCCGTGTCGGCGATGCTGAACCTCGCCACCCGCTCGCCGCTAACTGTCTCGGATGCGATGGTAGAGCCAATCTGCTGACCCGTACCCTCGTCGTACCACTTGGTCCAGAACTGGTCGTTCACCTGCGACGTGCCCACGTAGAGCCTTCCCTCGACTCTGGCCGTCGGCTGCGCACTCGTCACCATCACGTCGCCGCTCAGCTGTCCATAGTACCCGCTGGCCGACAACTCGGAAACTCTGACGGGCAAGGCGATGCTGAACGGCAGCTGCGCACCGCTGAGCTCCACCGAACCCGTCATCTCGATGATGTCGTTGTCGGTATTGCTGATGGTGGCGATGTTCTTCATAATGTTGATGGCCGGGAAGGATACGGTGCCAACCGTCTTCGTGGTCTTCTGGAAATAGCCCTCGTAGCCGTCGGTCGCACAAAGGCCGTTGGAGTCGAACGTCAGCGCTACGCCGTTGTATTTCCAGGTGTATGTGGCTGCGGCTCTCTTTTTGCCGCCGAGGTCGGTCTCCACCCACACCTGCGGGTGGGTCGTCGCCCAGTTAGGCACGCACTCGCCCGACTGCTTGTTAATACGCTGCGCCAGCGTGGTGTTGCTGCGCATGATGGCGTTGACGGTCTGTCCGTCGTGGATAGCCGTTATCGTGAATCGGTTACTTACAAGTCCCATATCTCGTTCCTCCTTATTTCTTGTCATTACCTGCCTCGCCGTACTGGTAGCCGTTCTCAGCTATCAGCCGCTCGGCCTCCTGCTCACTGATCAGCTCGACGTCGAGCCCGCTGACGTACTCCTCGGGTTTCATCTGCATGCGCACACCGCGCAGCGCCTTCTCGCTGAGGATGAACCGCCCGTCCTTTGTCCTGTAACTGGTGTCTATCGCGCCGGCTCTGCGGGCCACGTCGGCGCTGGCCAGGAATGTTCCTTCTGCTCTCATAGTCTATGTCGTTTTTTAATTGTTGTGTCACCATCTTGAAACCACGTAACGCCCATCGCTCGTTACGTATTTTCCCTCGCCGTCAACCACGAGCTTGTAGCAGCCCAGCAGCCAGATGTCAGGGTACACCTCCACGTTCTCGTAGCCCGTGCGGTAGAGGTCGGCATTGCTGATGCTTACCTCGCGTCCCCAGCCTACGACCGTCACCTCTGCCGAGTTCATGCCGTGACGCTTCCACTCCAGCCGGACATATTCGTCCACCACGTCGCCGCCGACATCTAAGCCGTCGGCCTGCACGATGGCGGCAAAGTCTTTCGTTCCGGCCAGCGTCTTTCCCTCGCGAACGACGGTGCCGCCCTTGCTGTAGGGCAGCGCGTCGATATTGGGCCATTGCCACACGGCGGCTATATGGTCGCGTGCGGGGGTGTTGGGTGCCGTGGGCTTGGTGTAATACTGCTTGCCGGTGTTGACCGTCGTGTCGGCAGTGAGCACATACGCTCCGTCCGCCTGCTCATAGTAGCCCTTGGCGTGCGGATTGCCCGTAGGGCTGTAGACGGCCTCGTAGTAGCCGATGGCGACGGCGATGTCCAGCTGGTCGGCGAAGTCCATGTCGACGACGATGGTATCTGTGCCCTGCCCCTTGCCCGCCAGCTGGTTAGCATCACGGTAGAACAGGCACTCCAGCGTCTCGCCAATCAGCGTGTCGCCGGCATACCAGAAGAACACCACGCCAGTTGTCGCGTCCTCTTCGCCCAGTGCTGCCTTCGCTGACAGGCGGAACATACTGCCGTACTGCAGGGCGCCGCCGGCCAGCGGCGTGTCGCGCTTCTGCCAGATGGGGTTGAAGGTAAGCGTGCTCGGAGCCTGTATCTTTACGCTGTAGAACGCCTCCGGCTTGTTCTCCGCAGTCAGCAGCACAAGCTCCTCTTCGGTATAAGCCTGCTTGCGCAGGTTGTCGGGGCAGGTCACGCGGCAGGCTATCGTCACCGGCGCGTCGTAGTTCACGTTCTTGCGCACCACCAGCCTGCCTGTCAGGTTCCCCTCTGCGTCGCACTCCTTGTAATAGTCGTCGCTCGTGGTCACCGATGTTATTTCGGTGTATTCACCATTGTTCACCAGATACCACTTCTGTTCGTAGCCCGACGTTACCGTCTCGCCGGTATCGGGGTCGGTGGCCTCGAAGTGAGGACGGAGAAACAGCGGGTGCAAGCGCCGGTTGGGAATCCACAGATCGTGGGGCACGTCCTGCGCCTGTGTCAGCGGACCTCCGTTCTCGCCCTCCTGAATGATGGAGAGCGTCGTGCTGAGCGGAGTCCTTGTCGTGGCGAACACCACGGGTACTGCTGTGTTGACAATTTTCTTCATACTATTCTTATCGTGTTAATTATTTCTGCTTCTTCGCCGTCGATGTCGGTAAACCTTGCGACACACTTGAACGACACCTTGCCGCTGCCTGTTTCCCACCCTTCCGGCAGGTCGGCATCTTTGACGTTGATGGTGCGCGTCACGCTCTTCAGCGGCGACGTCGGGTCGTCGGGGACGGTACGGGCTGTATTCTTCCACGTCTCGTCGAGAGCACTGTTTCGGCTCTCGCGTGTCCACTGCCATTCCGTCACCATGCTGCTGATGTCCTCCTGCGAGAAGAGCAGATAGGGGACAACCGTCTCGTCGATGTAGCCAGGCCGCACACTGATACCGCTCACTGGCAAAGGAGGGTCATCGTCAGAATAGAAGCCCAGCGAAATCGTTCCGCCGCTGACGTACCTCCATTCGTCAGAGCCGAACCACGGTTCCTGAGTGGTGCCGTCCGCTACGCATTCCCATAAGGCTCCCTTGTTCCACGCCCGGCTCGTCTCCAGCTCGTTCTCTTCCTCCCATCCCTTGCTCACGGTGGTCAGCTTCTCGTACAAATCGGCGTCGGTCAGTGACGAGTTATCGCTGTCGAGCCGCTTGGCAATGAAACGGTGGCGCGTCAGGCTCTCGCGGTGGTAGGGCTCGGCTATGGGCTCGCCGTTGGTGAAGGTCAGAGGCTCCGTGCCCTCCCAGCCGAGTGCAGCAGCCACGGCGGCGGGCAGTGTGCCGTCGGGAGTGCGCGTCCCAGTGGGGCCTCGGTAGATGACGTGCGGTGTCTGTGCCCACGAGCCACGGTCGGTGATGACCGTGCGCACGGGGTTGTCGGGCAGGTCGTCGGGGTTCAGCCGCCACCGGTTGTTGTATTCCTCTGTACCCAGTATGCCGGTGTCGAGGTCTACGGTGCGCTGGTTGTTCTCGTCGGGTGCAGACACCGTGCCCATCTTTATCCACCAGTAGTCGGGATGGTCTACTACCTTAGGGAATCCGCGTTCATCATACTGCCCGGCAAGACCATCCTGCATGACATAGGAATACTTGTCGAACCATTGCCCCGCCAGCCCGTAAGGGTTGTCCGGGCCATACTGAGACTGCGCCGCAAAAACGAGGTAGGCGCTGCCATCGGTGACGTAAACCTCGCTTTTCTGAAGCCTGGCATAAATGGTGTAAGGACCATTGCCGCAGTTCAGCCTTCGGTTGCGTCCGGTCAGCGTCCATTCGCGGAAAGAGTTGGTGTTTGGATTAATACCGAGCCGTTCGACGCCGGGAGCAAAGACCTTGATCTTTGTGCCACGCGACACATAGACTGCAAGGTCGTTGGCCGTGCCGTTGCAGTTTGGCACGATGCTGATGGCCGACGGGGCTATGTAGTAGACAGGGGATGTACGAGCCATTGATTGTTATATCGCCTTTTGTTTCGCACATTATATATATAATGCGGATGAAGGTCAAGGGCAGGATTTCTATTCCGAGCCACAGAATTTTTATTATAGCCCACAGAAATTTCAAAGAAGCCCACAGAATTTTAATTTCAGCCCACAGAATTTTCGTTCCGCCTGCCTGCCCTTGATTCGCGCTCGCGTAATATATATAATGTGTGCAAAACTAAGGCGATATAAAAAATCATGGAACATCTTGCACTTGAGGTTTTCGACCTCGCTACTAAGGAGAACCCGAACCCTACCGGCAGCCAGTATGCCGTGCTGGAGCCGGACGCAACCATCACCATCACCGACACGTCGGAGATTTTTGCTGACGGCGATGTGTGGTCCTACGACTTTACGCTGAACGTCCGCGCCAACGCGCACCTGTTCGCCACGGCTGGCGACATTCACGGCTCACGGTTGCACGAGCAGATCAATAAGCGGAAGGCCCGCCTGTGGGTGGAGGGCGTGCCGCTCTACTTAGGCTACCTGAAGCTCGGCGATGAAGCGGAGGTGGATGCGGAGGGCAACGTGGACGTCAGCTTCGAGAGCGGACAGAAAACGTTTGAGGAGTTGATAGAGGGAGCCAAGGCCAACCAGGTGCCGATGATAGGAAATGTCAAGATTGGCGTGGCACTCTGGCAGAAACGCCAAGTCTCTTACAATTTAAAACTCAGAGCGTCTGCTATTTTTGAGAATAAAAAAGAATCAAAGGATGGGGAGATAAAAGAAACCCTTAACGATTCTAACCTAATCACGTTTACAAGCGATGACGAACAGAACCCCGTCCAACAATACCCCAGGATGGTGTTTCCTGTGGGCACTTTCAAAGATTGGAGCGACTATAAGGACACTACCTACGATGTTAATGAACTCAACACTGACAGCCCTTATACCGAAAACGAAAATGGTGTACCGACGCATCCGTTCTGTAATGTAGCATTATGTTATCAGCGGCAGGGTTATGAAAAGAAAAACGAAAGAGACGAACTGATACCAGACTACACCAGCGAGCCGGAGGCGCAGCGAGGCTACGAATACATGCCCGCTAAACGTGTGAACTCCGCGCCAAACTTCTTTGTGCTCTACTGGTTCCGTGCATTGATGAACCATCTTGGCATCTATATCGAAGAGAACCAAATGCTTGATGTAGAGGATTTGCGCAGACTATTCTTCGTGAACACCAATTGTGCGTACAAGGTGCCGAAAAGAAAATTCTACACGGGTGATGACATCAGCTGGTACCAATTCCTTCCAAGTACTGGCAGATTGGTGCCTGAATACTACAACATCGAGAAGAATTTTAATAAAGAAGAAAGTGCATTTAAGAGCGTGGAAGACGGGTTTACCGTAAGCACACCGATAATAGATCCATCCACAGCCGCCTCACTTATCCCGCAGTCAATAATACCGACCATCGACCGCATTGCCGTTAAGGTAAGCGAAGTCAGCAAAAGCAACGAAGATGCACAGAAACACGTATATGAGAACAACAACCGCTGGCTCCATGATGCCTATGCCACGAGCGACTGTTTCCCGAATGTAGACATCTCGGAAGTCATCAATGCCATAGAGAGCGGATTCGGTGTGCGTCTGCTATTCAGCAACGACTATAAGCGGGTAAGGATTGTGCTGCTGCGCAATGTATTCCGGAACGAGGATGTACAGGACATAACGTGCGAGATTGTGGACGAGGATGTTAAGGTGGAGAATAATATCCGTGGCTTCCGCATGACCTACGGCAATACGGAGGACACCCATTTCTACTACAAGGGCTTTGCCGACATGTTGCCGCACAAGAAAGAACTGTGGGCAGACACAAGCGACGAGCATGACTATTCGCACTGGGATTTGAATGCCATCTATGCCAACATCATACACAAGGTGTCGGCCTTCGACAAGACCTGCTATGTGACACCCAACACAGGCAATGCCTATGGTATTAAGATTGACAAGGACGCCAAGCGTTATGACGAGCTACATCCATCGCTTTTCGGGTACGGTGAGTTTATGGATGCCGAAGACGGCGACTGTACTGGCGAAGACGAGACCATCAAGACTGTCAACATGGGCTTCACCCCCGCCATTATGAACGACCTGAACATGGAGGAAGAACGCGAAAACGGCTCACGCGAACAGCGGTTTGCTCTATTTGTCGGCGAGACGATGCGTCCTCGTCGGCCTGAACTGATAGAAGGCACTGATTACAATGACCCTGAAACAGTATATCCTATGGATGGAGAATATGGGCTATACGGTGACAAGTCGAAGGCAAAGGATATGAAGTCAGACGGCATCGTAAAGCCTGGCGAGTTCGCAGTGAGGTCGGATATGTATGCCAGTGCGAGCGGTCTTAAAACCACAGTTCGCTATCTCCTCAAATACGTTGACATGTCTTTTTTCGACGGACCAGACTCCGTACCCGTGTATGCGCAATGGGATATTACTAACCTGAATATCGACGGTCATATCAACGAGGGCTACCGCCTGTATCTGCAGGACAACTACGAACCTAACGACGACGGCATCTCGCCTATCGAGACGCACGACTGGGGCTTGACGCTGGGCATCATGCGCGGCAGCGGCAGCGACGCCTACGTAAACTACACGGCCGATCCTGACGACGGCGAGGGCAACGACACATGGGACATCATGGCCGGCAGCAGCGTGACGGCACACCCGGACACCTGCGACTCGTATGGCAACGAGTGGGACTACAACGGAGACGCTGAAGGGATAGGCGACCCCGACGGCAGGGTCAGCCTGAAGCTCCGGGCAGAAAAGCCTAACCCTTATTACAACCCGCATCTGCCGGAGAGCGACAGCAACCGCCGTTATCTGCAGATTTCCAATAAGAACCTGCGGCAGCGCGGCCTCGCTGACCAGTTCTACAAGGAGTACAGCTTCTGGGTGCGCAATGCCCGCATCGTGAAACGGACGGTACGCATGACGCTGGCACAGCTGCTGACCATCGACAAGACAAAACGTGTCAACGTAGGTGACGTGACGGGATTCATCAGGAAGATGCAGTATTCGGTGAGTAACGAGACGGGGCTTGGCAATGTAACGATGGAGATAATGTATATATGATGCTAATTGTCGTATGACAGTACAAAAAAAACTACTTCTTTCTGACAAATCTATCGCCAAAAATCCAAAACGTGTCGTTGTCAGGATTATAACTTCCGTTTATTTCGTCACGCCACACATTGCCATAACTATTGACGTAAACAATGCGTAAATAAACAGTACTACCATATAAGTTGTACGTAAAGGAACCACCTACGTCGCCACCGGAATCGTACATGCCCGTACCATCAGAATTAAACGAGTAAGACCGTTTGTCACAAACCCATGTGCCAAGGATTTTTTTCTCGTACCAATTTTCGTAGTTATTACCACCATCGCCATCGTCATCTTTGTTACAGGCGGTGAAACCAAGTGTGAATACACATGCAAGCGCCAGCACTGCTATGCGGCTTACGGAAAGGAATGTTTTTGTTTTCATTGTTTGTTCGTTGTAGCATTTCGTTTGCAAATGTACGGAAAAACGAGTGAATTGCCAAATGATCGTCGGAATAAATGTCGCTCGCCCTTGATTATGGGCGGCAATGCGGCTATCTTCGAGGAAAAAGCAGCGACTTATGGCAAACATCGTCATTATAGAAGGCCAGTTCAACAAGGACGGTTCCTACTTCGCCGACTCGCCGGTCATCATCCGTGTGTCTGGGCTGGCATGGCCGAGTATCAACCCCAGCCCGTTCACCGTCGTTCAGGTGAATGTAGTGTATGGTGACAAGGTGGTGGGCAACTTCCACGCCGATACGGGCGGTCAGACGGAAATCACGTTCGACATCTCGTCGGCACTACAGGCTATCTGGGCCGACTACGGCTACGCCGCCGAGCTGACTGCAGCCAACGGCAGGAGCAGCACCACGCGGGGCTACCGCAGCTACTCGATTGAGATGTACACCGAGTATATTGCCGATGGCGGAGTGTTCACCACTTCGCCCACAGCGACGTTCCCAGGTGGAAAGTGCATGATAGGCGGGCTGACGGAGTGGGAGCGCAGCCGTGTGGGCAATGCCGACGCATCGACGCAGGAGTTCACCAACCTGCGCTACGGCGACGCATCGACCAAGCCGACCGGCACACCGGAGCGCGTGGGCAGCCTGAGCCCTACGTCGTGGGTGGACTTGAGCGCAAGCGGCACCACACAGCACTACTACGCTCCCGGCGCAACGATGGGCAACGACGGCCCCAGCGACCACGCTCCGCTGGTGCTGCGCGACAGCGTACCGTATGTCGATTTCCTCTTCCTGAACCGGCGCGGAGCCATTGAGACCTGCAGCGGGCAGACTTTGGAGTCGATGGGCATCAACGTGAAGGTGACGCAGTACAGTCGCACGGGGCGTCCGTCGTTCAACCCCGTGCGCTCGCTGATGGCCATCGGACAGGACGGACGGCGCTCGTGGCAGATGTCGAGCGGTTACGTTACTCGCGAGTGGGCCGAGTGGTGGGCACTGGAATTTCTGGGTGGCAAGCGCAAGCAGTGGTGGATGCGATACCCGATCGGAGATGCGAACGGAACGTATGTCCCCGTCATCGTGGAGCCGTCGAAGCAGAACATCAGCATCTATGACCGGTCGAAGCAGCAGATGGCGCACGTGGACTTCACGGTGACGCTGGCATTAGAAGGATGATTTAAGTGAAGAGTGAAGAATGAAGAGTGAAGAATAACAAGCGGCGACTGTGCGGTAGCAAATTCTTCATTCTTCACTCTTCATTCTTCATTCAACTCTGCCCTTGATTTCGGACGCCGTTATAACGATATTCGGATAACAAGAAAACGAAATAATGTCTTAACTCGAAAAAGTGAAATGAACCAAGTAATGATTGACCTCTGGCCCCTGTTGGTGCCCATCCTGCTGGCAGCCGTCGGGTGGCAGTGGCGCGAAAACCACCAGCTGAAAATCCGCGTGGCGGTGCTGGAGACTACAGTAGAGAACTTAGAGAATACGCTGGAGAACATTCGCGACCGACAGGATTCTCAGTCGAAGAAACAGGATAATATCCTCGACCGCTTACAGTCGATGGAGAGTGAAGTACTGGAACGCTTAGGCAAGACCGACGCCAACATATCGTCGCTGTCGGCTCAACTGAAGGGGTTGCACGACTTGATTCTTATTTCAGACAAAGGTATTCACATCAAAAGGACATAGCTATGGGCGAGAAGATTAAGAACACAGGAAGCGAACTGAAGAACCGCTGGCTGATGAGGATGCCGCGCTTCTTCCGCATGATAGTGAGAATTGTGCTGAGCGTTGCCGCCACCGCCACTACCGTGAACTTCGGCGTGCCAGCCCTTGGCGGTGTGCTCTATGAGTGGTGGCCCGACGTATATACGCATATCCTCGTGGGTAGCATCTGCATCGTCATGGTGTGTAAACTCACCGTGGCCGGCGGCTATAAGGAGCTGGACCCGGAGGAGCTGCTGCGCGGCAAGATGAATCGGCATATCCAGATGACGCACGACATCGACGAGCAGATGGATGGCGAGCAGCCGGGCGACGAACAGGGTTAGTAGTGTTTTCATAGGCATAGGCTTAGGCGTAGCGACACCGCGAATTGTTTTAGGTTCTTGGCCGAGCCAAGCGGCAAAGCCGAGCGAGTAATAATTTATAGTTTTAGGTTTTTTAGTTATTAAAAAAGAAAAGGCCGCCATCCGTGAGGATAGCGGCCTTTTTGTATGTCTGCGCGATGGCGTTAGAGGTGTGCCATCTCACGGTCAGCAGCTTCCAATGGGGAAACACCAGTGGAGTGAAGCCCCTTTTCCGAGGCGACTTGCATGCGCAGGTCGTCGTTCTGTTGCCGAAGGAAGTCTATGAGTTTATCCTTTTCCACAAGCTGTGAACGCATGAAAGCAATCTCCTCCTTCTTTTCGTCCATGTGTGAACGCAGGTTGGCAATGATCTCGTCCTTGGCGGCAAGCAAGGCGGTGAACGGTTGTTCGACCGCCTGCTTCTCAGGGTTTTCCACAGGTACATCCTTGGTCAGCATGACGCTGCTTTGGCCAAGCAAGAACAACAGGTTGAATATCTTTCCAGTTTTGATGTACAACTTGTTGATCGTGGCATCGCTCGGACGTGTGTAATAGTTTACGATATTCGTAATCGTGTCTTCGTCGATACCAATTTTCTTCGCTAATTTTTCATTAGTGTCAAGACTCTCCGGGTATGTGCTCCGCAGATAAGCTAACGCTGCAGCAATGTTATCGTTGCGTGTCTTGTCTTCAACAGATTTCTTTTCGTTCTTCTTCATACGTTCTACTTTTATTCGTTAATAAATACTAAATAACCGAACAACACCGAACGCATCCGAAATATTCTGATTACCTTTGCCTCGAAATAAATAAAGTTTATAATCGGACAGGGAACAGCCTGCAGACACCATGAGGCGTCTTTCAGCGGAAAGCGTCGTGCCGCCAATGCTTAAAATTGAAATAACCATTGCAAAGGTAAGGCTTTTCCGCCGATTATAAACTTATAGTGTTAATAAATTAAGTTTTATAAACAGATGCAAGAACGAGTGAGCAGACAAGAACTGAGGGACATGCGCGTAGGACAGACTCGCATCTTCACGCTGGACGACAAGAAGAAAATCACATCGGCTCGCGTGCAGGCGAATCAGCTGAAGAACGAGGAGGGGCTGGAGTTTGAAGTCAACGCCGACTATCAGGCTTCGGCAGTCAGTATCACGCGGGTAAAATAGAGTGGGAGGCGACGATATGAAACGATACTTCAAGAATCTTCTTGCAGCCCTGCTGGGACGCAATCCCTACGAGACAGAGCGCGACGAGATGCGTCGGCAGATAGAGCAGGCCGCAGAGAACGTGGAGCGGTTGCGCGACATGTACTGCGCAGCCTGTGAAAAGTGGGAGCAGAGCGACAAGCAGGTAGCCTCGCTACAGCAACTCGTGGAGAACCTGCGCGAGCGCATCAAGGACAAAGATGCCGCCATCGAACAACTGCAGAATGAATATCGTGAATATACGAAAAAGAAGAAGGACACTACTAACAAATCGTGAACGAGAAAAACCGCAACATATTAGACCAGATATCCCTTGTGGACGTCATGGCGGGATGGGGACATACGGTGCAGCGGCAGAATGCAAAGGGCACCGTGGCCTACTATCTGTGTCCGTGGCACGACGACCACCATCCGTCGTTGCAGGTGGAGAGGGAAGCCCGCGACGGGGCTACGGCGGCGATGTTCAAGTGCTACCGCTGCGGGCCCGCCGGCTACGGGGCGATACAGCTTGCGGCGCGGCTGATGGGCTATCCCGCGGGGAAAATCCCAGGCGATGACATGCCGAAGGTGATGGCGGAACTGGCCACGCGCTGCGACGTGAACCTGGAAGAAGAGACCGACGAGGAGGGCCGCAAGTGGCAGCGCAACCTGCGCATGAGCAGGGTGGGGTGGACGGAGTTCCGCAAGACCGAACTGCAATACGCCGACTGGACGGGCGACGAGCCGCTATTGGAGCGCGGCGAATGGACTGTGGAGGGGCTGAGGGCTCTGGGACTGCGGGTGGAGATGTCAACCCACAAAGCCACGAAGGACGATATAAGAAACAACGGCGGGGCAACGACCGAAAACAATGCTACGGCGTCCGACCAAAGCGGCACTGTCCCCGCCGAAATAAAGACAGGCGACCTGATAACCGACTTCGACCCCGACTCTGGCGAACCGCTCTACCGCTGCTCTCTGGGCGCAGGCTTCTACGGCGACCCGAAGAAGGCCGAGACGAAGACCGTTGCGGAGTGGGGTATGGAAGTGGAGCGGTTGTTCCACGTGCAGCCCGTAGCTCGCGTCATCAGCCGCAAGGAGAACAAGGAGAAGGGCGGCTTCTACGTGCAATTCGTCAACGCCACGCGCAACTACCCCATCTTTATGTTCTGCTATCCGTTCGGCACGAAGAAATACGAGCCGAAGAATATCTACGGGTATAAGTGGGCGTGGAAGGATGTGGACGAGAGCGTGGACGTAGGCCGCCAGTGGTATGCCGACGCTGACCTGGAGGACTTCCTGAAGGACGGTGTAATCCCTGAACAGGATAAGCGCCATCCCTACGTGGAGATAGAGGACAAGGAGAAGAAGACGAAACAGATCCGCTTCGGCCGCATCGTGCTCTGCTCCGGCCCACGCGATGCGATAGCCGTCTATAGCCACAGCGACGCGCACGTCGTCTGGCTCAACTCCGAGATGGCAGGCTTCGACGGCAAGGGTGGCACCATGCGCCCCAACCGCTGGCTGCGGGCACTGCTGAGGAAGCTCCAGAGCGTCTGCGTGGAGGGCGGGCTGTACGTCTGTTACGACGAGGACGAGACAGGACTGAAGGCCAGTCAGGCCATCGCCCTGAGTAACCCTGCTGTGCATTGGCTGCGGCTGCCGAAGGAGCTGGGGCAAATACCCGGAAAGTCCGGCAAACCCGGAATATCCGCGAACCCCGAAAAGCCCATCAAGCCCCTGAAGGACGCCACCGACTTCATCCAGCACTTCGCCGAGGTGGAGCGGCTGATGCCTGCTGAGCTGCAGCACGACGACCCGACGGAATGGTTCGACAACGCCATGTTCGACACGCCGACCTGCAAGTTCTGGCAATGGGAGAGCGAGAGAAAGGAACAGGACGGCAGCAGCCGTGCCCGCTATAAGTTCGACCTGCGGAATACCCCCGTGTTCCTTCGGGCACGTGGCATCGTGCGCCGCGTGATGCAGTCGGGCGACGAGTCGTTCAGCCGCTTCTTCCTCTTAGGCAACGACCATACCTATAGCGAACTGTTCGTGGGCCAGAAGGGCAGCAATAAGCTGGTGCCCCAGATACGCGACATCATGGCCGAATGGCTACGGGCGCACTCTGAGTTTAATGATAAGAAAGGTGCGCTCTCGCGGGCCATCTACGGAGCCAAATTGGAGCAGGGCATCATGGAGTCGATAGAGACGATGGACTTCGACGAGAAGAGCTTCGGCGAGGACTTCGACCACTTCTTCTTCCATAACACCGCCGTCCGTGTGACGAAGGACGACATCAAACTGGTGCCCTACTCGCAGATGAAATGGTGGACCAATCAGGATGCCATCCTCGACGGCGACTTCACCATCACCGACCGTCTGTGGCACGTGGAGGAAGCTGGGTTCTACCCCTCCGAACTCGCCAAGCACGAGGCGATACTCAGCGCAGCGAAGGTCGATGACGAGATCAAGCAGGAGAACATGCGCTGGGACCAGTGGCAGCAGCTCTGGCGCTACCGCCTGGTGATGGATAAACCATTAGAAGAGATGCCGTTGCACTTCCGCTTCCTATATAATACGTGCCGCATCTTCTGGGAGAAGGAGCAGACACAGGAACTCACCAAGACCGAACAGCAGACGCAGGATATGTACTTCATGGCCATGCTCCACGCTATCGGCTCGGCACTGGTGCGCCACCGCTCGGCCAACCGTCAGCAGTTCATCCACATCACCGACAACGGCACCCGCCGCGAGGATTTGGCCAGCGGTGGCACGGGCAAGACGGCCATACTCGAACTCTTCGCCCTCGTGCGCCGTACCCTCGGCATCGACGGCAAGGCGCTCGAAGGTGGCAATATCGTGATGGAGCAGGAACTGGGCAAAGTCATCCCCGGTCTGCACAACGTGGTCTGCATCGACGAACTGCCGCAGGGATTCAATCCCAAGAAGATGTATAACTATCCGCTCTCCGTCACCTCTCGCGGCCTCTATAAAGGCTCTGTTAAACTGACGGGCGACGACCTGCCGAAGTTCGTACTCGCCAGCAACGAGCAGATAGACCTCTCCAGCGACTCGACGAACCGCCGCGCCTACCAGATACTCGTGGGCGACTGGTATCATCCCCGCTCGATGGACGGCTCGCGGCCCGCCCATACCCCTGCCGACGACTTCCGCAACGAGGGTGTGAAGGAGGTGGCACACAACCTGCCGCCCCAGATACTGAATGATGCCCGCAACCTGCTGCTGCAGTGCTGCCAGCTGTTCCTGCAGTACCCCGACGAGACCTTCACCCCGCCACGCGACAGCCGTGCATTATTAAGACAGGCCCTCGCAGCCTCGAAGGACGAGCAGTTCACCCGCTGGATAGCCGGCTACCTCGCCGACAAGCGCCACCTCGGCATACCCATCGCCCAGCGCGAACTGGCCATCTCGCTGCTCGACTACTGCGGCATCACCATCGGTGAGAAGACCATCAAGGGAGCCTACAACCGCATCCGCGAACAGCTGGACGACTATCTGCGCACGTCGCCGTACATCCGCAACCCGCGCATCACACTGAAGACCGACACCGACGTTACGCTCGGTATGCGCCAGTGCGCCGCCTGGCAGTACCCCAAGGCCGCCGACGGCTTCAGCATAGCCACCGACGAGCACGGCAACCGACTGCCCCGCGAACTGGTGAAGAAGAAGCCGTACCCCCGCTGCTACTACTTCTACCGCAAGAGCCAGGTGCCCAAGCACCGCTACGACCCCGCCCACGAGGGCGACCCGAACTACGTGCAGCCCGCCCCGGAGCAAGACCCCGAAGCAGAAGAAATGAAGAATGAAGAATCTGCTACCGACGTTTAGTGTGTCGGGCGGTTTACCCGCCCGAATACCGGGCGATATAACGAAATAACGATATAACGAAAGAATATGTACCAACGCCGCCCATATCCGTATCGCTACATCTGTTACTCCCGAGTGACAGGTCAGGCCGTCTGGCTCTATCAGGGCCAGTCGAAAAAAGCCATGAAGCGCAAGTATTACCGCACGGTGGATATCGAGCGCAAGCGCAAGCGGCAGTGGGCGAAGCTGCAGCGAACCTGGCAGGCGGGCATCCGCCACCTCCTCGACGAGTGCCAGGCCGCGCTCCCCATCCTCGGCACGCTGACGAAGGCACAGCGCGAGGCCATCCGCACGCTGCAGCACATGATTGACAACCCGCCGGAGTTCTCGTCGCCGCTGCTCGACCACGACCGCGAGCGCCGACATCAGAACTACTTAGAGAAGCGACGGCGACACTACTGGAAGGACGCAGATTTCCGCCAGCACGAGCGGGAACGACGACGAAAGAAACCGCAGATGAAAAATTTACAGAATCACGATTATGATAAATAATACGCTGACTATCAGTGGATTAACAAACAAAACAGATGACAGATGACCTACGACGAGACAACGCTGTTTACGAGGTTCATGCAGGGAAAGGGCGTGATGAATAACTTCACATACCTGTATCAATCACACAGGCATGACAAGCGCGACCTCGACACCTACCTCGACGAGGTGGTGGCGGAGGACGTGATACTGTCGGCCTTCGACTTCACGGGTGCCGGCAACACCATCTTCGGATTCAAGTACTGGAAGGATATCGACCAGAAGTGGCAGGCGAAGCTGACGGAGTTCCGCAACACGGGCATACTGACGGCCGACGAGGCACAGGTGTACTGTCCCCACTGCCAGCGGGTGCTGCCCAGGACGGCTTTTGCCACGAAGTCGAATGGCGTGCTGCACAAGCACTGCCGTGAGTGCGAGGGCGGCAAGTGGGACAAGGAGAAGAAGGAGCGCGAGAAGGCTGAGAAGGAGGCCGAGAAGCAGGCCAAGGCCATCAAGCAGTTGGAGAAGGAGATTGCCGAGAAGCAGGCGAAGCTGGAACGGCTGTCGGCACAGGAGACGGTGGCGGAGCCGACGGGCAAGATCCTGACGAACAATCGTGCTGAAAGTGCCCGTCGTGAGATAGCCGATGGACAGGCAAACCTGAATAAGACGACAAAGGTGTGCGGCCACTGCGGCAAGCGCAAGCTCCGCTCGGAGTTCTACAAGTCGGACTCCAGCGAGGACGGACTGCAGGAGTATTGCAAGACCTGTCAGACGGAGCTGTTGGCCGCTGCCGAGGAGGCACAGCGGAAAGAGGAGGAACAGCGTCGGCTGGAGATTGAAATAGCCGAGCGCGAGGCCGAGGTGCAGCGGATGGAGCAGGAGAAGAAGGATCTCGATGAAGAAGTGCGACGCAAGAAGGAAGCAGAGCGTCAGGCCGAAGAGCAACGCAAGGCAGCATCTGCAACCGCCGAGCCTACGACCGGTACGACCGTCGACACGACCGAAAATACGACCGAAATCCCGACGGCCCCACGCTTGGGCGAGCACGACGTGACGATGCACTACAAGACGACGGAGAAGCGCATCACGCTGAACGCCGTGCTGTCGGACATCGTGCGACGGGCAGGGCTGACGAAGTGCTACATCTACGCCGACCGCAAGGGCTGTCAGTTTCTCGTGTTCAACAATGCCGAGGGCTCCAACGTCACCAAGGCCAACAGCCGTACCAGCGACCTACTGCAGGTGTGCTCGTCCAGCATCTGCCGACAGATTGCCGAGCGCTTCGAGCTTCGCATCGGCGACAACTACTACCTGCATGTCACGAAGAACCTGGCGCACACGGCGGACATCGTGAACGTCGAGGTGAAGCAGGTGCGGACCCGCGAGGAGTATGCCGTCATCGTGGCACAGCGCGAGGCTGTCGTGAAGAGCGGCATTACGCCCGACATCGACGAGACCGACGATCCTACGGAAGAGACCACTACCCCATCCACCGACACCAACGACATGCCGCTGATAGAGTTTGCGGATATCGACGATAACCATACAGGCGACGGGCAGACCCCGACCACACTGGCCGGTGGCGGCAGTTCTGCCCTCACGCCTGAACCCAAGCAGAAGGCCAAGGCTGACAACATGAAACCTGCCAACCTGAAACCTGAAACCACCGGCATCCCCCTCTCGGGCCGCAAGCCGCAGGATATCCTCCAGCAGCTCATCGACCGTGGCCACCTGTCGGAGCGCGACATCGCCGCCTTCCTCTTCCAGAAAGGCTGGGAACTGCACGAGCCCGTCGTCGTCACCCGTCACAAGAAATTCTCACTGTAATATATAAATGTAATGGCAAGACACAAGCAAAGAAGATACGCAGAAATGAAGCCCGCCGTGAAGATGAACGGCGGCTACAGCCGACGTCAGCGCACCGACATACTGACCGCGCAGGGCGAGATAACCGAGGCGCTGGGCTACGACAACTACCACGTGGAGCTGGACAACGGCGTCACCATCCTCGCCACCATCAGCGGCAAGATGCGCCAGAACCACATCCGCGTGATGCCAGGCGACCGCGTGGAGCTGGAACTATCCGCCTACGACCTCACCCGTGGCCGCATAACACGAAGATTTCAAGTTAAACAACAGTAATAACAACAAAAGATTTCAACTATGCGACAGACAACAAACGAAACACAGGCCCTACAGTCGCTGATGGCAGAGTTTATCCGACTGGTAGCCTATCAGAACGAGAAACCCGTATTCGACGACGAAGGCATGGTGGCGCTTAGTGCCGACAACGCCTCGCCAGTCTATTTCTCCACCCGCCAGGTCATTGCCATCGCCCGACTGCTGAAGGGTATGACAAAGCCGCAGGGATGGCGCGACGCCGACGTGCAGATTATCTACGAGCTGGCAGCCAAGGCCGAACAGCGCGAAAGCGACGACCCCGACCACCTGCTGCGCACGATGATGCAGATTCACGGAAGCCATCAGGACTACGCCCCCACCATGCTCAACTCGCAATGGAGCGAAGAGAAGCAGACGATGACCGTCAGTCTGGAAGAGATGTTTGCCGGCCAGCCCGTATTGCCGTGGCTCAGCAATGTGCGCTATGCCGCCGACGAGACCGAGAAGGCAGTCTGTTACGCCATCACCGCCGCCGTGCTGCGTTATACCGACGACGACACAGTGCTTACCTTTATCGCCCACCCCAGCGACGCCAAGCAAGTGGAGCGGCAGATGGACGGCGAACTGTTCCCACGCAAGGAATGGGAGGGCGAGTGCGAGCTTCCGTCAGAAGCGCTGACTCCAAGCAGTAAGAAAGAGATAGCCGACTACATGCTCGAAGCCCTGCAGCAGGATCCCCAAGAAGCGTGGCCGCTCAGACAGTCCGAGCCGGGAGCAACGTGGTTTGCACCGCGACACGGCGTGGTGGAGATTGACGGCATACCTGTGCCGACGGCCATCAACGAGTTCAGCTCAGCCAACATCCTGAGCGTAGAAGTGGGTACCAACGGATTCCAGGGTGGCGACACCGGTCACGGCGGACGCACCTGCCTGCGCATCATTGACGAGGGTTGTACCGACCTGCGCTGCCGCGTCAAGGCCAACGGCAAGTGGCATAACTACGACAACGCCTGCGAAGCCAATGAGATAGAAATCATACTTGGCGGTGACACCGAGCTTGGCACCTTCAGCAACGCCCTTCGCTTTGCCGCAGACGTGCTGGAGAAGAAGATAACGGGCGAGCTGATGCTGGTCGTTCCGAAAAACTACAAGCAGCAATGATTATCGAAATAAACAAACGGCTGAAATATTATGACGAAGAGACTACACGGAGGCAGGACCACGGAGCAGTACGTGCTCGACCTGCACAGCAACGGATGGCAAGTGGCCAACATCGCAAGCATCGCAGGGGTAGATGCCCAGACGGTGCGAGAAATCCTGAGAAGAAAGAACATTATCATGGACTAAAGGGACAGCGACAATGAAACACTTGGATTTTACGATTGACTTTGAGACCGTCGGGCTGACGGCGAACGCCGCGCCGATGATGGTGGCCATCGTGCCATGGAACAGAGACGCCAAGGAAGACCCGTTCACGATGGACGAGGACGGGACACTCACCGAGGAGCAGACCAGCAAGTGGCCGGAGCCGCTGGAGCTGTATGTGGACCTGCGCTCCTGCGTGGTCGAGGGCTACAACTTCGACCCGGCGACCGTCGAGTGGTGGACGAAGCAGAGTTACGACGCGAAACGGGCCGTATGCGACGGGCTGGCCCAACCCGTGGACGAGGTGACGGTGGAGATTGTGGGCTACCTGAGCCGCACAAAAGAGCAACTTGGACTGGACAGCATCTGCCTCTGGAGCCAGGGCGACACCGACCAGGGCATCCTGCGCAACCTCTGCCGCCGCAACGGCTACAACATGGAGGAGGACGTCATCCCCCACACCCAACTGCGCGACTGCCGCACGTTGATACTGGAGGCGGCGCTGATAAAGCGGATGCGAGAGATTAAGGAGAGAAACGAGCAATTGATCAAGAGCGGCAAGGCAGTGACCGATGTTGAGATTATGCCAGACGGCAGTGTCGTTCCGTGTACGCTTCTGCCCAAGCAGATACTCGCCGGCAGCTACGACGTGTACAAACTCTTCCCTCCCCTACCCGACCGCTACGCCAAGGGCAGCGAGGCGCACGACGCGCTCTACGATGCCCTGCGCTCGTCGTGGAACACGTGGCAGGCGCTGCAGTGGATGAAGGGATAATCAAAAGGGATTTTCAAGCAAAGGAAAAGAAAAGCGGACCAACGGTACTTGTGCCGTTGGCCCACTTGGTGTGTTGTATCATTTTCGTGAGGTCACGAAAATGGTCAGAAGTCGTAGTTATCCTCCCCACTCCACTCGCCGTTGACGGTGAAACCGAAGCCGCTCTGGGTGATGGTGCCCTCGCCTTCGGAGAAGAGGGGGCCGGTGTAGCTGGTGATGCGGTTGCGCGTGACGGGGACGGCATCGAGGGTTCGCTTCTTGATCACGTCGCCCTGGGCGGTGAGGGCGGTGATGGTGACTTTCAACGTGCCGGAGGAGGAGAGATAAGGGAAGGTGAAGATTTCGTAGACGTCATCGGCGGCAACAGGGCGCGTCTCTGATTGTGTCGATTTCGTGGTGCCCTCGCCGGTGGTGGGGTTGAAGTTGGCCGAGCCGCCGGTGTAGTCGAACTTGACATGCGTGAGCTGAGCGGGGATTTCCTCGTCGGTGAACTGGAAGCGCACCATAGCGCCCATGCGGTTCATCGTGAGCTGGTGCTGTTCGGGTGCTTCGCCAACGGTCACGGTGCCGCCATAGCAGAAGGTGTCCGTCAGCTTCTGGCCGTCGCTGGCCGTGAACTGCACCATCTCCATGCTCTTGATGGTGGCACTCTTGGCCGACGAGTGACCGACGGCCACCACGCCATACTCCCCGGCAGGCAGCGTGAGCGACAGCTGTCCGAAGTTCTCGTCGGTGGAGTATTGCGTGCGCACCTTGTCGAAATACTTAGTGCCGTCGGCATTGAACAGCATGACGTTGAGCTTCGAGAAGCAGGTGCCAATGTCGGTGGCGGCGGCGCGGGTCGTCGCGCCGTGGGCGCTGAACGTGAGGGTCACGTTGCCAAGTGGTTCGTTACTGTCCTCTGTGTCGAGGATGGGTTTCTCGCAGGCGACGAGTGCCATGCTGATTGCGCACAGGACGCAGAGATTCTTGATTGCTTTCATTGTTTCTTTGGTGTTTAGCCGTCTTACGACGGGAAATTAATCAAATTTTGTTCAAATTATTAAATATCAGAGAAGTTTTACCTTTTCGATGCGCCCATCGTTATGCCGATGAAACCACTCTGCGTAGAGACTCGGCGCACCGAAATTGATAATCATGCCGTATGGCTGATGCGTCAGATTCATGTAGTTAAACAGTTGTCTACGATGACAGGTTTCAACATGCGATACAGCTTTCAACTCACAGATGATGTTGCCGCCAATCATCAAGTCCATACGGTACGACTGATCTAACTGAACGTCGTCCCAGAATATTGGGAGGTACACCTGCCGCTCCACCTGTACTCCTTTCAGTTCCAGCAGGTATTTTAGAGCGGCCTCGTAGGCACTTTCCACCAGTCCTGGCTTGAACTTGCGGTGTACGCGCATGGCTTCGCCAGTGATGTCGGCAAAGAACTGATACCGCTGGTTGTATTCTTTTATCAAATCCATAGTTGGGTGTTTTAAACCGTCTTACGACGGGAAATTATTCAAATTATTCTCAAATTATTCAACCCTGCGGATGGAAAAGTTCTAATAATTTGAATTAAATTTGAACAATTTCCACCCGTCAGGGTGCTCAGAAGTCATCAGAACTCCACGGTGTCGAACTCCTGCCAGTCATTGACCGTGAAGGTGGAGGTGAAGGCGGCATCGGTGAAGAAGGCGCCGCGATACGTGGTGCGGTAGCCGTTGCAAAGGGGCACGTCGTCGAAGGTGCGCTGCTGGAGGGGCTGGCCGGCGGTGTCGTAGGCGGTGACGGTGACGGTGTGGAGCACGGACTCGTCGGGGTCAGCGATGACGTAGGCGGAGAGGGTCACGCTGCCGTCCTGATTGAGGTTGTAGCCTTGGTAGGTGGCAGTGTAATCACGGGGGTTCATGCCATAGCCGGCGACGTTCCATGCGGCGGGAGCCTGGTCAACGGCGATGGTGATCTTGTCGGCCTCGGAGGGCACGGGGTCGGTGGTCTCCAGTCGGAACTGGCCCACGATGCGCTGCATGAGGCACGAGAGCGTGGTGGTCTCGGCGGGGGTGAACGTCTGGGTATAGAACATCGAGTGGGTCATCTTCGCGCCCGGCCAGGTGATGATACCGCCTTGCAGGGTAGCCGCGCCGGTGTCCTTATGGGCACAGGCATAGAGCGTGTAGGTCTTGCGCTTGTCGAGGGTGACGGTGAGGGAGCCGAAGGCTGGGTCGGTGCTGGTCTGGTGGACGGCCTGCACCTCCTGGCCGTCCTGGTAGAGCCAGACATCAAGGCGGGTGGCGATGGTGGCGATGCTGGTGGGGTCACCTCCGGCACGGGTCATGGCCTCCTGCTCGTAGGGCGAGAAGGTGAGCGTCACCTTCTGCGGATCGTTCACGTTGGCGGGGTTCATCACTGTGCTCTCTGTTTCGAGGGCGTTGTTTTCACAGGCTGTCAGTGCCATCAGGGCACACGACAGCAGGGCAAAATACTTCTTCATAGTTTTGCTTGGGTTTTAAGTTTGTTGATGATTGGGGTTTATTATGGCCTTACGGCCAGAAATTAGAGACTGCCGCCGTTGGCGGGAAATTTTTTTATTGCACTTAATTTCTCGGCGACAGCCGATAGTCTGAAAATTTCTGCGCGATAGCGCATCCATTACAGCAGCTTCACCTGTTCTACCTCGCCGGTCGTCACATTGAGTTCGTACCATTCGCTGTAGAGACTCTTGCTGCCAAAGTTGATAATCATGCCATACCTCGTATGAGTGATGCGCATATAGCTCCAGAGTTGCTGGCGGTGTTCAACGCTCACGAATTTCACCGCCTTCAGTTCGCAGATGACGCCGCCGACCACGAGGTCCATACGGTACGACTGGTCGAGGGGCACGTCGTCCCAGAAGATGGGCAGGTACACCTGCCGCTCCACCTTCATGCCTTTCAGTTCCAGCAGGTACTTCAGCGCCGCCTCGTAGGCGCTCTCCACCAGTCCGGGTCTGAACTTGCGGTGTACGCGCATGGCTTCGCCCGTGATGTCGGCAAAGAACTGATACCGCTGGTTGTGTTCCTTGATTGCATCCATAGTTTTGCTTGGGTTTTAAGTTAATAATTGGGTTGTTTTGTTAGCGCCCTTGCGGGCGGAAATTGTAAGAAAATTGGGTAAGAAAATGCGCTTCGCTTGAAAAGAATTTTTATAATCACTGCAAGAATTTTTATAATTTTCTTACAAGCGGAGCGCATTCTTTTAGAATTTCCCGCCGACAGGCGGCTAAGAATAGAAAAGCCGCTCCTTTGCGGGAGCGGCTGTATAATATATAAATGTGTGCGGGCATTGCGGGCTAAGACTTTTTCGGGGTTATTACAATCTCTGTCTCGTCGCCAATAGTACTATACAATCGTGGATTTTTGTCAGCGAATGCCTTGCCGATGGCAGCGATAACGCTAATGTCTATGCCACCCCTTACGAACAGGTGTATATAATCGTCCACTTTGACATTCTCTAACGAGCATTCACCTCCGAAATCGTCGTTGTCAAGTATCTCTGTCACTTTCTCTGCCACTGCTTGCTCTTTCTCTGAGTAGTCGCATCTTTCAGCCATAAGAGCATCCTTCACATATTGGTGGTATTCGTCTTTCCACAGACCATGCTTTGCCAGCAGGGAAACGATGTTGCATGAAGGTTCAAAATCGTCACAATCATACACATCACGTTGTGTCTCTATCCAGTCACGGATATCATAGCAGTCGATGTCATAGTCCTTGTCAATCAGGCAAACATCGTCCTCGTTCTCTACGACTCTATCAAGCGACCACCGCTCCATACGCTCGTCGCCATGAATAAGATAGCGCGTCACTACGCAGTCATCGTCCGTCAGGATGCGCACCTTGCGGTCTGCTTCTCCAAGAGTATAGCCCTTGTCGTCTTCTTTGCGACAGTCCAGTTTCAGCTTTACCAGTACGTTTACTTCTTCGATTGATATTACTTTCATAGTCGTTTTGTTTTTAATTCGTTTCGTCATTCAGCATATCCTCCACGCCCTGCCAGTCTTTGAGCACGATGTGGGTAATGAGATTGATGGCGATGCCGACAAAACCGTCCTTCAGTTCGCCATAGGAAGTATTTACCATCGAGAGGTTGCCGAGAGTTATCTTCACTGCGGCCCGCTGCTCCTGCGTCAACGCAAACTTACGGGCGAGGCTGTCGGTGGTGTCGCCGATATTCTCTTCGCCTTCGATTGTACGATTGAGGAAGTCGGTCATTATCGAGATTACTTCCTTCTGGTAGATTTCATATTCGTTCATACTTTCGTTTCGTTTTTAGTTCGTTAATGCTTCTTCTTGCCATACTGCGGCTTCCCTCTATTCCAGCAACGGAGTAGTTCTGCCGCCGTGAACGGGAGGTCGGTGTAGCCGTGGTCATCCAGCAACGCCGCCACGTCCTTAACTGTCATCTGCACGCCGTCTTTAAGCCCATAGAATGCCGATGCCTCCAACTCCTTGTCCATATCCTTATGCTCAGACAGCCACTTAAAGATGGCGGCCTCCTTGCGCTTGATGTCTGCCACCTGCTGACGGCTTCTCGACTTATAGCCATAGCCAGCGTAAGCCTTCTGCACAGTCTTATAGCCGTAACCGTTGGCATCGTCCAATATCTCTCCCGTCTCAGTATTCACCACGATAAAGCGCGGCTCAAACTGCTCTGAGAGTTCCTTCGACTTGATTACTTTGATGTTGTCGTCCATTATTCGTGTAGCTTTTAATTGTTCAACTCAATTTCTCCTTGTGATACTCTCCCAACCAGTCGCCCATTTCGCGGAGGATGCGAGCGGTGACGAGGTGGTCGGTGGGGATGCCGTTGAGGAAGGTTATCTTCTTCGTGGCATTGAAGCGGTGGTTGCGGAAGGTGACTACCACGCCGTAGTCCTGGTCGGTCACTACCCACCCCTTGCGGTCGGCAGAGCCTTGCAGCAGGAAGCGTCCCTCGCGCACTGGTGGCGGGGCAGCTACGGGCTTGATGTCAATCTTAGTGGGCACCGGCTCTGGATTGTCGGCCTTGATGGCCTCTATCAGCGGATGGCCCAGCTTGTCGGCACGCTCCAGTATGGCGGGTATCTTACCGATGGCATCGTCCTGACTCGCGGCCTCGATGTTGTTCAGGTCAAGCCGCACAGTGTCGCCACTGTGCAGCTTGTAGGTCAGTTGTATCAGGTAGTAGGGCATGGGGCTTGCTTGTAGAGTTGACAACTGGTCTTGCGGTTCCTCACTGCGAGGAAGAACACAGCTTCGCCGGGCTGTGGCTCATAGGTGGCATGAACAAACATACAGGTCTGGCCGTTGGTGGCCACATACTTCTCCCATCCCTGTGCCAGGCTGGGGGCGCGGAGCCCGTCGTAATACGACTGGGCCACCGCTGATAATTCGAGTAGATTCATATTGCTTGTATTTTAGTGATTAAGTGCATACTCTATAGCTTTCTCGGCGTAATATTCCACACCGAAGAGTTTACCATATTTGCGGAGGTCGGCGATGCTGATGTCGTTAGCCCTATGACCGATGACTTCCTCGTACTTATGCTTGAACTCCGACGTGCCCGGACGACAGTTGCCAGCGTTGAGTGAGTCTTGGAACGTGATGCGCAGCGTGCCGTTAGCCTTCTGCTCGGCACGACGCTCGTTCTTCTTGCGCTGGTTCAGCAGTCGGGCCATCTGCATGGCACGGTGCTCGGCACTGATAGCCTGTGCCTCCTTCAGCGTCTTTGCCTCGATGTGCTCGCCGCGAACCAGAAAGCCACTCACGGTGCGGATCTTGCTTATTTCGCGCTCCTGCTCTATCCACTCGCAAACCACGCCCTTTCGGCTATAGTTCACGTCCTTTACAAAAGTGAGCAAGCCGCCGACGAGCACGACATGCCATCCCTTGCGGATGTTGAGCGTGAACGAGCGGGTAATCTTCCAGTACTTACATCTTCCGGAATAGCGGTCGAAGTCCTCATGCACGTCGATGCCGTTCTTGTCTCCGTAGCGTGCGGTCGTAGTGCCGACATTCTCTCCCTTGCGAATTTGCATAAGGGTATTGTCAATGCCGTACATGCCGTCCTCTTTCAACATGCGGTCGATAGCATCACGCTCGCGCTGGGCCTTGACTGCACGGCGTTTGCTTTCGTCCTCAGCCTTCGCCCACTCGTCGATGTTGTCCGGATGGTACGGCTTGGCAAAGTACTCAGCCATCTGCTTGCGCACGGCCTTGGCTCGTTTCTCGATGGCCTTCCGGCACTCGTCTTTCTTCGAGGCAGGCCAGTCGGTAGTCTCGATGGTCGTCCACCATGTGATGACGAACCCTGCCTTACGCTCCGGTCCTCCATGCGACGGGATGTCCACGTCCAACGTGTCGCCTTTTGAAAACTTTCTGGTTGGCAGCAATTTCCAACCCTGTGCTTTTGCGAAGCGAATCTCCTGCTTCGTATAGACACTCTTGATAATGCTCTCGGTGTTGACAGTCTTTGTCATAATGCGTTGCCCATGCCCTTGGGACTTGTTTTGCTATCTGGCGCAGCGTTTAAAATGTTCGTTGTAGCAACTTTCGGTTGCAAAGATAATACAAATTCTTGAAAGTCTTGCAGAAATTAGCAAGAATTATCTTCTGTGATAGTCAGGCCGCGCTTGGCGGCCTTCTCGTAGAAGTCTCGGCGGCACTCCGGCGTGGGGAACCATGCGAGGGTGCGCAGTTCCCTGCCGTCTTGTGCCGTGAGGGTCAGTCCACAGACACCGTTCATAGTTCTACGGGGAATTTGTCGTGAATAGCCATTAGTGTTTCGATGTCGCTCCAGTAGAGGTTATGCACCTGACTGCTGCCGGTGTTCATGCCGGGGTAGCGGCGCCAGGTGTGGGTCACTGCGTGCAGGCAACTCTTCATTGCCTTCGCTTCTTCGGGTGTGAGATTGATTGTCATAGCCGTTTACTTGTTTTGATTGTTATACTTGCCTTCTATCATCAGTGCTCCCATGCGTCCGTTGATCTGGTAGCACCAGGTGATGGTGTCGTCAGCGTCGTTGAACACATGGTAGGTGTTGCGGGGCTTCGAGAGCGGGTCGCCGTAGCGGTTGTATTTCTCGGTGGTCTTGCCCATGCGGGTGAAGCCGTGGTCGGCGATGAGCTCATAGACGGTGCATGACACGTATTTGCCGCCGCTCACCTTGAAGCAGCTGCGCTCCTCCAGTCCTGCCAGCACCGTGCCCCGCTGCATGGCGGTGAGCTTGTCTGGCAGCATGCCAAGCTCCGTGAGGCGCTGCAGTTTCGCGTCTTCGGCGGCTCGCTCCTCGGCCTTCTTGCGCTCTTCGGCCTCGCGCTCCTTGCGCCGGGCTTCCATTTCGGCCTTTGCCTCTGCCTCGCGCTGTGCCATCAGTTCGCTGCGCTGTATCTCCAGCAGGGGATAGTAGCCGGAGCCCACCTCCTTGAAAGCCCGGATGGTGGCGGCGCTGACCCACGTGCCGCTGTCGAGCAGGTAGTTGGGGTAGTCCTGGTAGCGGCGCAGGGCGGCATAGCGCTCGTCGCGGTACTTCTTGCGGCTGTCGAATCTCTCGCGCCACGACGCCTTGCACTCGGCCACCTTCTCCGGGGTCATGGGGTGGTAGCGCATGCTCTCGGGGCTGTAGGTCACGGCCATCTGCTCGTCGTACTCGCGGTCTATCTCCTCGTCGGTCTTCAGCAGGTATTCCTCCATCATGCGTGTAGAGATGGTGTGCATGGTGGGTATCATCACGGCCACGTTATCGCTCAGCTGGGCGTAGAGGAGATAGTAGCCGTCCTCATACTCATACCACAGCGGAGTTTCTGCGCCGTCGTTGCTCACGAGGGGCAGCAGTTCGTGGATGTCGGTCAGTTCGATGTTGCGACGCTTGGGGGTGTTTCCGTCGCTGCCAATGTAGTGGCACCAGAATTTCTTTGTTGTCATAGTTCGTTACTTGTTTTGATGGGGTTATTGTTCCTTGATGATTCCGCTGCCGAAGGTGCCGTAGAGGTCGCTCATCATGCGCCCTACGTGGAAGGTGCTCATGCCTGGCATTGTGCGGTCGTTGCCCTCGGTGTCGTGGGCGTGTACTTCCCAGATGTCGCGCTCCACACTGGTCTGCTTGCAGTCGAAGCGGCAGTTGCCAAACTGGTAGCTCTGTGTGCGCCCTGCGGCGGCGGCCTTGTTCAGCTGCTCGATGTAGAAGAGTGATGACCACTCCCAGTTTTCCTTTTGCTTTTGCTTTTTCTTTGCCATAGTCGTGACGTTTTAATTGTTCTCGTTACTGTCTATCCATGCCATCGCTTCCTTGTCGGTCTTGAACGATTGGCCCACATACTTGCCGCGCTGGTAGAGATACCACCGCTTTCTGTGCAGTTTCCTGTCTGCTGATACTGGTGAACTGTATTTCTGCAGTCTCACGTCATATCCTCCATAGGCGAAGCAGTCGATGCAACCGCACGCCTTTTCCATCATCCTGTCGTCTGTCATAGTCGTGATGTTTTAATTTCGGGGGTTAATACTTACTTCTTGCAGGCCCACTGCACAAACCAGAGCCATGCGAAAAAGCCCATTATCCAATTCTCGATCATTCGTTACTTGTTTTTAGGGGGTTAAACTTTTCTTAATCTTTGTGCCACTCGGTCGTGACGTACTCGGTCAGGATGGCGCGGTTGTCGTTGTCAAGCTCGCGCCAGAACATTTGCATAGCGGCCTTGCTGCCGTACTTCTCGTAGCAGTAGTCCCACTTCTGCTGCAGGTGCTGACGGTTGCAGTGGGCCTTGGGGTGGCGCACCATGTAGTCGAGCCACAGGTTCTCGTCGTCGTAGTCCATGCACCAGTCGCTCCAGAGGGCGATAATGTCCTTCGCCTCCGAGGGAGAAGCCTCGGACTGCTGCTTGTCCTGCGCTGCCTGCTCCAGCCAGCGGGCTATGTTCTGCAGCGTGTCGGTAGGCAGGCTTTCGGGATCCACCTGTACCTCGGGCAGGTTGGTGAAGTCCACAAGGAAGGTGAGCGGCGTGGGATCGTCGGCGTTGTAGTGCATGGCGAACACGAAGCCCTGTTCGTCCGTGCCGTCGTCGAAGTAAATAGGCACGAAGTTCAGCCCATCGCACACGGGCTTTGTGCCGAAGTTATACAGGTCGATGCCTATCTGCCCCGGTGTGAGGCGGCTCTCGCTGATGCGCAGCGGCTCCGGCTTTATCCTGCCATTCAGGTAATAGTTAGACACTGTGGCCACGAGGTCGGTGAGATACTGGATGGCCTGCTGCTTCTCGTTCTGTTGGTCGATGACCTGGTTCTTTGTCTTGCTCATTGTCGTATGGGGTTTAGTTGTGATTTACTTGTGGTTATGAATACTCAGCGTCTCGGTGTTGGCCGTGCGCAGATAGCGGCGACGGAAGATGGTGCCAGGGTTGTTGATGCAGAGGTCTTTCATCTTGGCGTTAGCCTCCTGAAGCGTGTACTCGATACCGTCGAGCGGTATGTAATTGCCACGCTTCTTCACTTGGATTTCATAGAGTTTCGTTTCCATAATGCTTGAATTGTTTTTGTTGGGGTTTTAATTGGGGTTGAAATGGGGTTGGAAAAGTGATCTCTCAATCCACTTGCAAGGTGCTCTCTCAATGCAGTTGCAAGGTGATCTCTCAATGCAGTTGCAAGGTGATATATCAGGGTATCTCCACCACCTCGGCATCTGTCCAGTCCATCTGGTCCCAATCGAGGTCGTAGCAAGTCAGTGTCTTCTCGTCGCAGTCGATGACGTAGCCATAGGCACTGTCGCCGTGTGGCGCAATGGCACACTGGTATTCCATGTCTGGCTTCTCCTCCTTAGTGTAGTAGTCGACGACCTTACAGGCCCCGCGCACCAGGTCGGTGGCGATTGCCTCTGCATTCCACCCGCCGTCGGTATAGTCGTTGCGGTCTTTCAGGAATTTCTTCAGTGCGCTTCCTACGCCTTCAGGGTAACCGTCATGGTGGTGATACAGCAAGATTTCGCGCTCGGTCAGTTTGTCCTGCTCCATGTCCGCGTCGGTCATATAGACGCGCTCTTTGATTCTGATTGTTGCTCTTGTGCTCATAATGCTTGTTTGTTTTATAGTCGTTTCGTTTAAAGTTTATAAAGATAGCAATATTCCCAGGGCCAGTGGCTGCTGTATTCGCATACCACGTCGGGCTTTAAGCCGAAGCCCAGCTCCTCGCCACGCGACACAAGGTACTCGCAGCCGAATTCCAGCGTGCCCTTAACAATCTTAGTACAAGCAGCACTTGAAGCAAACGTGATGTTCACGTCGATGTCCTCTTCCCTTGTCAGTTCAGCGTGATTTATCGCCTCCATATAGACGATGTGATGTTTCTTGCCGTCGGCTGCAAAGAATGGCAGCATCTGTGCCAATGTCGTTTTTGTAATCATAGTCGTGATGTTGTTAGGTTATTAGTCTGCATAGCAATCAAGAAGCCAGTCCGTCATTTCCTGCTCCAGCCATTTGCAACAGGCCATGATGTCGTGCTTGAAGTTCTTTGTCACGTTATACTTGTCGTCGCCCATAGCTTCCACCACGTCGTTGAGTGCAGAAGTGTTGATGGTGTGCTTGTTGAAGAACACGACGCACACGTCATCGGCATTGCGGTGCTCATACACCACCCAGTTACCTTGACGGTCGGGGTGCTTCCATGAGCGAAGGCTAAACACATAACCCTGCTCACGGCAGTTCTCGTAGCGTCCGACGTGAATCCATGCGTCGTAGCGGCGTGCCTTCGTGTCGTAGTCGCTTGCGTCAAGGATAAACTCATTGTGGCCTCGCAGATAGGCCAGCACCATCTGAGCCTGCCAGCAGGCTCCGTCGTTCATGTACTGTTCGATGCTTGTTGTCATAATCGTAATGTTTTAATTCGTTTAATTAGTGAAATTCGTGTTCGTTATAAAGGGCATGAAAACTGGGGGTTAACTTGCGCTTCGGTCCAAGTTAACTTTCATGGGTAGCTCAAGTTAACTTGGACCAAAGTCTAAGTCCACCCCGTGTTTACGCCGCCTGCTTCAGCCCGCCGTCGCTCTCGGAGGCATTGCCCTCGGAGCCGCCGGACTGCTTGCCGTTCATCTCAGCGTTGATCTTGCGGTCGAGCTTGGCGAGGTCGGCCTTGGCCTGGCGCAGCTCGTCCTCCTTTGGCCACGTCTGCTTCAACAGTTCGTCGAGCTGGCGGATAGTCACGTTGTTGTCGGCTATCCAGCGTTGCCAGTCGGCGATGCGGCGGGGTAGTTCCTGCAGACAGCGCAGACCATACTCCGCTGCCCGACGGGGCGAAACATGGGAGAGTTTGCCGTTATTCATGGTGTGCAGGATGCGGTTGCCTTGCAGCGAGAAGAGGTTGGTATATTCCATCGACTCGTTGCCGTCGATATCACGGAAAATCTGCTCGTTGGTCTTCACCAGCAGGTCGAAGCCGTATAGCGAGCCTATCTTCAGGCGGACACCCTGCGTGCGGGCTGTCTGCTCGATGCGCCACAGCCGCTCACCGATGGCCTTCTCATAGTCGGGGCTCCCGACGGCAAAACCGTCGGGCACACTAAATCCGTCGAGCGTGAGAGCGTTCAGCACCGTGCCGTCCTCATAGCGAGTAAGGCGCTTCCGCTCATACTGCTGCTGGTCGGCCTGTGCATCGCTCACGTCCTGCTTCAGCCGCTCCACGTCCTTCTGCAGTCGGTCGCGGCGCTCCTCTGCCTGTCGCTGGTCGCGGTGGAAGTTCTTGCGCTCCACCTCTAAGGCGGCAATCTTCTTGTCGAGCTTGGCACGCTCCAGCAGGTCGGTGTTGCCGGAGAGGATAGCCATGTACTCGGCGAAGTTCATGTTGCCTTTCTCGTCCATGCTTCCCTCGTCGAGGGTGCGCTTGCCCAACTGCCCCTGCTTCAGCTGCTGGATAAAGGTCTGCTTGCAGTGCAGCAGATTGAACTTATAGGCATCCAACGACCGCTTCACGGCGTAGATGATCACATCCACCTTGTTGTCGCCATAGTCGCGGGCTATCACGTTGCCCTTACGCACGGCCCTGCCGTCGCGCTGCTCCAGGTCGGCGGGGCGCCAGGGGGTGTCGAGGTGATGCACCGCCACCACTCGCTCCTGGGCGTTGACCCCCGTGCCGAGCATCGAGGTAGAGCCGAAGAGGATGCGCACGTCGCCGTCGTTCACCTCGTGGATGAGTTTCTTCTTTTTCGTGTCGCACCGTGCCTCCTGTATGAAGCGTATCTCCGAGGCCGGTATGCCGTAGTCCTCCACCAGCTTGCGCTTGATTTCCTCGTAGATGTTGAACTTCCCGTCGTTTTGCCACGTCGAGAGGTCCGAGAATATCATCTGCGTACCCTTCACATCCTCGAACTTGTGATAGTACTGGGCCACCATCTTGGCACACATGCTCGCCTTGCTCCGTGGGTGGTCGCCATACGACGGGTCGATGAGCCGCATGTCGAGACTCATCTTGCGGGCCAGGTCGGTAGCATACAGCATCTTCGCCATCTCCTGCTGCTTGGTGGGGTTGTCGATACCTATCAGCGAGAAGTCGCCCGTCTCGGCAAACTTCATCAGCGTGTGGATAAACTCTGCCTGGTCGGGGGTCGGTTCGATGTGCATCAGTCGGGCATACTTATCAGGGCGCTCGATGCCTACGTCCTTTGCCGTGCGGTAGTCGGTGATTTCATTATAGAACTGCGCCAGCTCCGGCACCTTGATAAAGTAGCGGAAGCGCTCCTTTAGCACTATCTGATTGGTCAACCCGAACTCATACTCCTGCGTCTTGCGGGTGAAGATAGCCGCCCAGGCATCGAAACAGGTGATGCCCTGCTTGGCCATCGCCTGCGGTCGCAGATAGCGGAACAGGCTGTACAGCTCCGTCAGACTGTTCGTAATCGTCGTGCCACTGAGGAACGTCGCGCCGAGGTCACGCCCCGTGCGCTGCTGAATGGTGCGTATGGCCATCAGCAGATTGTAGGCCCGCTTGCTTCCGTCCGTGTTGCCTAAGCCTGCCACGCGGTCGTGACGGGTGGTGAAGCCCAGGTTCTTGAACTGGTGGCTCTCGTCGATGAAGATGTGGTCGATACCCATCATCTTGAAGTCCACCACGTCGTCGGTGCGCTTGCGAATAGAGTATTGCAAGTCCTGAAGTTTCGATTGCAAGTTGGCTTTCTTCTTCTCCAGTCCGCGCTTCAGCCGGCTCGATACGCTGTCCCACGAGCCATACAGTGCGCTCAGACTCTCGTTCAGGTGATTCAGTTCCTCACGGATCACGTCGGCCTGCACCTCGTCCGACTGCGGTATGAAGCCGAACTGGTCGTGGCTCATGATCACCACGTCCCAGTCGTTGTTCTTCATGCGGTTGAAGAAGTTCTCACGCTCCTTGCCTGAGTAGTCGGCATGCTTGGCATAGAGCACACGGGCCTTGGGGTAAGCCGTCATATACGTCTCGGCGATGGCGGCCACGTTGGCCTTCAGTCCGATAATCATCGGCTTGTGGCAGAAGCCCAGTCGCTTCATCTCGTGGGCGGCGAGACACATGATAAGCGTCTTGCCACTGCCTACCTCGTGGTCGCAGATGCCACCACCGTTCATCGTGAGCATCCAGATGCAGTCCTCCTGGCTCTTATACAGACCGCCGCTCACCTTCTTGCCGTCCTTATACACCGGCTGCGGTATGCCGTACTTCGCCTCCAGCCCCTGCCAGTCGATGCCGGGGAACCGCTGGTGGCTTCCGTCGAACTGCGGCTTCACGTGGCAGTTGAACAGTCGGTTGTATTTGTCAGTCAGTCCGTCGCGCAGCGCCTTCGGCTGTCGCAAGAGCCAGTCCTGATAGCCCTGTCTGATTTCCTCAATCAGCGTGTTAGCCTTCTGTGTAGCCTCCGGATCCTCGTCCTTCTCATAGCTCTTACCGCTGGCGGTCTTAATCTTGCGACCCCGCTCGTCGCGGCGATACTTCATCATCTTGGGACAGCTGTTCTGCAGTGCATGCACCAGCAGATCCATACCGTCGAGCGACTGGCTCGCCTCACTACTCACGGCATACTGCGTATATATTTTCTCGTTGCCACGGTCACTGGCACAGGCATACTGATCCAGGTTGCGATCGTACTTCACCGTCACTTCCACCTTTGCACCGTAGTCATTGCCAGCCATCGAAAAGAACTCCGAGGCAAAGTCCTCGTAGATTTTGCAGTCCACCCATCGCTCACCCAGGTTGAAGTCCAGGTCATCGAAGGGGATAGGCTCAGGGACGGCGGCCTGCAGGGCTTGAAGTGAAGAGTGAATAGTGAAGAGTGAAGAATTTGCTGCCGCCGTCAGGTTGCCGCTTCGTCCGTCCTGTCCCGTATGCTGCGATAGTGTCGCAGCCTCCGGGTACTTCTGCAGGATAGCATCAATCTTCTCAATCACATTCCCTGAGATGAACCTCGCCTTAATCTCCCACTCCTCACTCAGGGGATTATAGTATATCTCCCCGTCCAGCTCGTCGCATATCTCTTCCTCACTCTTGCCAGTCAGCGCAGCCATATACCTCACATCGGGCTTGCCATAGTCATTCAGGCTCTGCGCCAGCGCCTCGTGACTGTCCGTCACGCTGTGCATCTCGTCGGTCGAGAACGCCACCGGCCTGTCGAAGATGTCGGCCTTGCGCCACTTGCCATCCTCCAGAATCTCCAGCGTCAGCAGTTCCTTGTTGATAGCCTTGGCCATCTTCCTGTTCGGCTCCTGGTTCAGCGGGCCCCACTCCAGACGGTATTCATCATACAGGCGGTTCAGCTCCTTGCGCATCTCCGTGCCCTCCTGCATCTCCTTGGCCTCGTAGTCATACAGGCGGCGGTAACAGTCGAACATGTCAGCCATCTGTTGCTCCTTCTTCGGGTCAAACGACGAGCGCCCGCTCTTGCGCTCCTGCTTTGCACCCTTCCCGCCGTCAGTGTGCTCGGCGGTTTTGCCGCCGAGTTCCGCGTCGAGCTTCTCCGCCAGGTCCTTGCTCAGCACCTCGCCCAGCTGCTGTGCAATCCCCTGCACACCGTCGCGGTGCTTATACACAAACGCCCGCTTTCCATAGGCATCCGTATCAACCGTCCACGCCGTGGCAATCACCCGCTCCGGCCACATGTCGAAGTACATATTCGTCGGGCATCCCTCATCTTCATACTGCGTCAGCAGCATCGTCTCTTCCTCTGTCAGCTCGCCTCGCTTCGAGTCCTTCTGCATCACTAAGAGGTCGGTGCCCACCTCCGTGCCGCTCTCCTTAAAGAGATTGTTCGCCAACCGATACGCCCCGATGAGCCGTGCCTGCTTCAGTGCCTCGCCCAACTGTTCACCGTCACGGTTCAGGTAGTTGCTCGTGATGATATAAGCAAGCACCCCACCCTCTCGCAGGCAGTCCAGCCCCTTCAACACATAGTAGCGGTGAATCATGCGGGCAGCATCCCTGCGCACCTGACTCTTCGAGTTCGTATAGTCCGGATCAAACACGCGGATATCGCCGAAGGGAACATTCGTAGCCACCAGGTCATACATACCCAGCTCAGATGCCGGGATAGTCTCGAAGCCGTCACAGTAAACAGCGGTTCGTCTGTTGATTGTGGTCAGCGTCATCTTCGCCTTCAGCAACGTCGCCGTCAGTATATCCTTCTCGAAGCAGGTAGCATGATACTTTTTGTAGTCGCGATGATTGGTAAGATAATAGTTCGCCATATCAGTAAACACGCCCCCACCGGCCGCAGGGTCAAGGAAATTGCGATAGGCTATTCCGCCAAGCCCACATTCAAACATCGAATGATGTTCAATAGCCTTGAAGATGGCTTCCACCACCTCCCGTGGCGTATAATAAGCCGTCAGCGTGCTTGCCTTCAGGCTCTTCACCCATGCCTCGTAATCCCGCTCGCTGCTGCTATACTCCTTTAAGATGTTGTGCAGCTTTACTGTCAGTTCGTAGTACTGCAAGTCGCTCTTGCTCCATACGCTCTTCTCCAGCGGGTTCAGCACGAATGTCATCCCCCCGAAGCCCGTGTACTTGCTCAGCGTCTCTGCGTCATACTTGGTAGCACTCAGTGCGTGCCATATTGCCTCAATGTTGTCTATCAGTCGTTGTAATTTGCTCATATCTTTATGCCTCCTTGATTTTAATGAATGAATTATAGTTCAGCAGCATCCTCACTACTTCCTCCAGCGTGTCGAGCGGAAGGAACTGCGTCCAATACGTAGGCCGCCCCTCTTCGTCCTTGGTTACTACCGCATACTTGTTGCCGCATCTGACATCTGCCGCCTCGGTTTCAGCTTTTGGATTGAATTGTTTTACCCAGCCGTCAATCCTTGCCAGCTGCTCTTTCTTCTTGCTCATAATCTTGTTTCTTTTGATTTTGTCTGTTGTCAATTTCTAATCATTCAGAGATACTTCTGAACAGTGTCTTCTGTTCCATAGTCTCAATTCGTTTTAATTGTTAATCACTTTCACCTTCATGCCCTTCTTTTGCAGGGAGTCGTTGATTAGGTCTGTCACATTCTGCTTGTCGCCGAGGGCAGAAAGCACCAGTCCGCAGTCCTTTATCAGTGCGTTGACGACACCCGCTATATAGCAGGGGAAGTTGGTATAGGCATCTTTGCGGAATTTCTTCATCAGCGTTTCCACCGTGTACGTTCCATGCAGTTCGCCGGCATCGTCGGCGTGTCTCAGCGTGACCTTATAGAGCCATCGCCCCTTGCTGTCGCCGAGCCACTTGATGCGCTCACACCATTTCACACAATACAGATTGCCGAACATCATCATCTGTTCGGATGTTGCCTTCACTTTAATGTCACTCTCCATAGTCTCAATTCGTTTTTAGATGTCGTCAAATGTCACGTTCTCAATGTCCGTCTGGTCAACCTCCATGTAGTCGCACCATCCGTCGCCGGCCTCGATTCCCTCGATGAACGCCTTGCGCTCGGCCTCGGTGTCGAACTCTCGTATCACGATACTGCCGTCACCGTCGCGGCACACCTCATGCAATCCCTCGAAGTCCTGCTCGTCGTAGCGACGGGTAGCACGGGAACCGAACACCACGGCGCACTTGAATTTCTGCGGTTCTTCACCGATGTCGAGCAGTTCCTCCAGTTTCTCCCAGACGAACATCCTGGTAGCCCATACGGTGTCGTCCTCCCACGCCCAGTCGTAGCCAAGTTCGTTGCTGTGACCCTCGAACTTAAAGCGGTCGCCCACCAGCGTCACCTTGTCAATGCGGTAGTCATTCATGTTGTACTTCCCGATAAACACCACATACGGTGCCTCCTGGTCTTTGTAGTCGATATAGGCGTCGTCATCGTCCTCTTTCTCTTCCGGCTCACACTCCTCTTGCTTGCACCATTCGCTGTACGGGAGGATGGTTGCCAACTCAGTAATACCACGCTCCTGCATGGTCTTGATAATTCTCTCGCGGCTCTCTCTGACAATGCCGTAAATATCTGAAATCTTTTTCATACTCGCTTGAATAATTTTAATTAAATTTTTGGATAATTTCTCGGCGCGAAGCGACGACCCCAATCAGGCCGCCTGCTTCACTTTCTTCTTAGTAGTCGCCTTCACATAGCTCGTCCGCTCGAACACATAGCGGACTGCCGTGCCGATATGCACCCGTCGTGTGCCGTCGGGCTGCATGGTCGAGCGGCATAGCGTAGCGTCCTCGTCGCCGACACTCACACCCACCATCAGGTGCAGCATCGTCCAGTCGTCGTCCGAGACCGTCACCTCGTCGTCGATACCGCCCTGACAGAAGGCATCCACCACACCGCCCAACTGCTGCAAGATACGCGCCTTGGTCAGCACGTTCATCTTGCGCGTCCTGCTCTCGAAGAGCACCTTGCCGAAGCGCTCCGTCCACGGGGTAGAAAACGTATCGCTGTCATAGCAGGGGTCAAACAGCCGTTCCACGTCCGTCACCTCCTGCACCGTCGGGCCGTCCTCCCACGTCAGCTCATAAAACTGATACTTGCCGTAGCTGCTCTTAGTGCTCTTCACCGTGAACGTCACCCCCGGGAACTTCGCCTTCAGCACCGCCTTCAGGTTGCTCACGGCCACCGTCTGCTGCTCCGCGTCGGTCAGTCCCCGGCTGATAGTGATCAGCTTCCCCTGCCACTCGTCTATCAGCGGCCTTTGCTCCGCCTCTATCTTCGCCTTGCGCTCCGCCTCGATGCGCTCAGCCTCCCGCTGTTCACGTTCAATGCCAGCCTGAATACGGTGCAGATGATCGCTGAACATCGTCTCGTAGTCGCAGGGAAGGTAGAAGTCAGTAATCAGTTGGTCGCCGCGAGGGTTACCAAAGATGCAGTAATGTTCCGACCTGAACATCACCACCTTCGCCACGCGCTTTGCCTTGCGGATGCCGTTGGCGGGATCGGCCTGCTGGATTGTTTCCCAGCCTCCATAGATATCGCCGTCAGTAGCATAGCTGAGGTACGTCTCCATCATCATGGCATCGTCGATGTCGAAGACAGCTTCTATCTTCACCACGGTCTCGTCCTTAACACCCTGCCTCAGAACCATGCGCAGCACATCATTCAGGCATCCCTCTTCGGGTGAGAAGGCCTTCATCCACTCTACAGCTTTGGCATACACATAGTCGCCCGCCTTCAGTTCGCCCGGTCGCTTCTGCTTGTTGCGCCGTGCCTGCTCCAGCACCTCGGCCAGCCGGTTACGTTCGCGCTCCTTGCGCTCCCGTTCCTCACGCTCACGGCGCTCCCGTTCTCTCCGCTCGCGCCCTCTTGCCGATTTGGTATAGTCGCCGTTCAGTTCCGCCTTGCGTTCCTCATACTGCTGCTGCATCTCCTGGAACTTAGCCGTAGCCTCCGGGTCGTTAGGGTTCCTGTCCGGGTGCATCTTTATTACAAGCCGCCGGTGCTCCTGCTCCAGCTGCTCGTGGTTCATACAGTTTGCAAAATATTCCATAGTCGAAATGTTCAATGTTCAATCTTCAATGTTCAATCTCTCTCACGCCGCTGCCCGATAGTGTTTCAGCAGCGCCTCTCGCAGTCTTTCGGCAAACGTCGGCTCCGCCTGTTCCGTGTGCTGCGGTATCTCCGCAGCCCTCGCCTGCTTAGCCGCCTCCGTCCGTGCCCTCACTGCCGTACCCATCAGGTCGCGTATCTCAGCGTCGCAGCCCAGCAGCTGATACACCTCGGCAAGTATCTCGGCCTTCGTCTTCACGCTGCCGGTAAACATATCCATCTGACCGCTGGCCGAAGCCTGTGCATGGTGGTTATAGATGGCCAGCACCTTCTTCAGCCGTGTCGAGCGCTTATCGTTCAGCAGGTCACTAATCAGCAGCATCGCCCCGTCGGTCATGTCGGCCACGGTCTGCTCGTCGCCGAACATCGTCATCTGGCGGGCAAAGCCACTCACGCGGTCGCCCTCATGGTAGCCGCCCGTCCTGCGGCTGACATACACCAGCCGGATAGCCTTTGCCATCTCCTGCTCCAGCGAATAGTCAGGACCCAGACAGATGCTGTTCACCACCTCGGCCAGCGCCGTGATGATAATCTTGCGCATAGAGCGTACAGAGGTCGTCTGCCTTACAGCATCGGGATTCCGCTCGAAAGCCTTACCGATAAGCAGGTTCTCTATCACCTCCTGACCGGCATCGCTCAGCCGGTCGCCGTCCGTCATCTCGGCCATCTGCACCTGACTGAGCACGCCCTCCGTCACCATGTCCTTTACCACGTCGAGCGCAGCCCTCGCGTCGCCGTAGAACTCGCCCAGCGTGTCATACTGGTTGATGGTGCGGCACACCCTGTGGAACAGCTCGTCAGTCACCAGCTTGCCCATCTTCACCGCCTGCTCCGTCTTACTCATCGACTTCATCTCCTGAGCATTGAAGCGGGCAAAGGTCTCTGTGGTATAGGGCGGTGTCTGGAACACCTCGAACACCACGCGGGGGTGGCGCATCGTCTTTACCCATGCCATCGTGAACCCGAACTGCTCCGGGTACTTGCAGAGATAGTCCACATAGTCGGTGTCCGTGCCCCACTGTGCGGCCAGGTCGCCTGCCATCGTGCGTCCGTTACCGCTGAGCACGATGCCGTCCCGTGTCACCACCACCGCCGTCTGCAGCGCCCGCTGGTCGTAGTGCTCGGCTATACGCTCCGTCACCTGCTGCGCCTCACGGTCGTGCTCATAGTCGCGGTCGTTCACCGTCTGACCGTTCTGGTCGGTGGGAAATCCCTCACTCTTCTGCCAGCCCCTGAAGGGGTCGTGGCTCGCCGTAGCACTGCCCGCCTCTATCAGCTTATAGGCACCACGGATGCGTGTACCGTCGGCCAGCGTCAGCTCATTCGTCAGTCCGTTGTAGCCGAAGCCCCGCTTGTAGCGTTCTGTAATCTGTTTCATAGTTCACTGCTTATTAGTCGTTCTACGTTTACGTTTCAACATCGACACATCGAAGAGCACCGCCCTCCGCTTGTCCGAGAGAGTAGCCTGCCTGGCAGGCACAGCATCCTCGTGCCGCCGCCATGCCATCACCAGCAACCCTCCGAAAAGGTCGCGGGCAAAGCACAGCCACGGCTCATCCTTCAGCACCACCATCTGTCCGTGCCGCAGACATCGCATGATAGTCCGTGATGTCATAGTTGTATATCTTTTAGTTTAAAGTTTCAAGTAAAAACGACCACCGCGTCATCCCGACGCAGCAGCCGCAATCAACATTCAAAATCAATTCGCCTGGCCAGAGCACCTGACACAGGCTTTACAAGTTATGAAAACGTGTTAGATGTCTGATGGCTGATGGCTGAAGGCTGACATCTTACATCTTCCATCTTACATCATCCATCGTAGTTAGTGCCCCGCATCCGCATCGAAGGGTAGGTTAATCCGTGCGGGGCTGATAGGTTACAACATCAGCATCACGTCGTCGGCATCATACTCGTCCAGATACCAGCCTTCCGGCAGGTCGTTGTCCTCGCCATACTCCTCCAGCAGGTCAATAATCTTCGAGTCGTCGATGCCCGTCGCCGGTGCATTGTGCTGCTTGTAGTTCTTGTTCACCTGTGCCCGCAGGATAGCCAGGTCGTCCTCGTCCATCTGACTGCGGGCATAGAGCACCGCACCCTTGAACGTCATCGACCATTGCTCCAGCAGTTGCTCCTTCGGGTCGTCGCTGCACTCGCTCACATCCTCAAACTCGTGGCTGATATAGTGCCCGTCCCTGACGTACTGCCACGGGTCATCGCTTATCCAGTTCTGGGCGATAGTCTTCGCCTGTTCCTCACTCTCCGCATCCACCTCGATGCGGCACGACATGGTGATATCCACATCCACATTAAATCTCTTCTTCATAGTCGTTACTCTGTTTTAATGTTCCGTCTCAAAATAAAAACTCACAATCAGCGAATGGTCTCTCACCTCGGTCTCTACCACGAGGTCGGGGTTGTCGTCGCACTGCCACGCCTTGAACGTGTCGGCGGCGGCAGCAAACACCTCCTTGCGCACCTCGTCGAAGTCCTCCTGCGGTGCAGCGGCCAGCACGTTGATGACCACCATGTGCTCGCCGTAGTGCCACTTGGCTTCGATGATAGCACCGCCCACCTCACTGCCCCACTCCCTGTGGTAGCCTATCAGGTGGCGCATACCACGCTTGCGGTGGTCGCTCGCTGCATAGAGGTCCTGAAATACATCGTCCTCAAACCCGTCCTCCATCAGGTTCTTGTTGTCGATAGGTGCCTCGCACCTGAATTTCTTTCCCATAGTCGTTACTTTTCAATGTCATACAAATCCACTCCCAGCTCGTCGGCCACAGCCGTGAGCGCCGTGTGATTCCAGTGGTGCTCACAGAACACCTCGCTGCACTTCACAATCACCTCCTCCGTGATGTCCTCGATAGAGGCGTAGGCTTCCGTGTTCGCCGGACTGTCATACTGCTCTGCCAGCGCAGCGTTCACGCTGATAAGATCCTCGATGCTCACCATCTCCGCCGCATCGTCAAGCACATGGCGCAGCGTGCGGTTCATCCATCTTACGGCGGCTTCCTCGCTGCCCAGATACTCATGCTCGTGGAAGAACCTGCCACCGTCGAGCACCGACCGCTCCGACGTATCGACATGCACGATGCAACGGATAATCCTGTCGCCGCGCTGGCGGCTCTTGATCCTCACGTCCGGCCACGCCTCGCTCACCAACTGTTCCAGTTCCTCCTCATAGAAACCGCTGGCATAGTTCTCCGCCTCTCCGTCGCTCCAATGCACCAGCAGCGAATAGCCGCCACCTCCAAGTTGACGGCGCACCTCCAACTTTGCGCCATACTCCTTCAGGTTCTCGTTGGCCTTTTCCAGGGCGGCCTCCCATGTTTTCTTTGCCATAGTCGTTACTCGTTTTAATAGTTATGCCCATTTGCATTTCCCGTTCCTGACCGTTCCGTGGTCGCAGCCTGAATCGGGCCAGATTTTAATCACGGAGCCGTCGGCCAGGTAAGGCGCGATTACCTCGAAGGCATCCATCATAAGACTTTCCCAGCCATAGGAGGCATCGAAGTCGGCATACTCCCAGTCGTCGGTGGTCGAAGGTTCCAACTTTCCCTTCCAGCCGCCGAAGAATATGCCCATCAGGTCGTGCAGGTTGTCGGTAGACAGACCAAGCTCACCCGTAAAGTGGTCAAGGTTGTAGTTGACACGTTCCTCTTCATGCCTGCCGAGCTTCGCCTGCAGCGCTTTCTTTGCGCCGTCCTCGTCAGTGAATCTCGCTTTGATTTCCACAGAATAACATTGTCCCATAATTCGTTATTCGTTTTAGTTCGTCATAAATTCAATCGCACTCTTGATATCGTCGCGCAGTGTGTCGCGCTTCACCTTGTAGCTGTGCTCACCGGCCAGCGGTGTGCGGCAGCAGAGCGTCACTATGCCGTGGTTGCTCTTCGAGAAGGTCAGCGAGCCGTAGCCGTCCACCACGATAGCCTCGTAGCAGGGGATGTTGCCCTCACACTGGCGGCGGCCCGTCTGGATGTTGATGCCGAGCTTCGGGAACAGCTCACGCGCCATCTGCAGAGCAGCGTCCAGCGTGAAGTCGTCGTAGCGGTACGACGTATCCATCTTTGCCCTGTAGGTCTCGTGCAGCAGATAGACACCCTTCGGCGGGCGGTTGCTCGTGTCGTAGCAGTAGTGGTGATAGTGGTCCACCATCTCCTCCCACGACATCACCCTGTCGGGGTACTCATACACCATGCTCCGCACGTCGTTGCGTCCGAACAGCCCGCAGTTGCCCGGCCAACTGGTGCGGAAGTAGAGGTTGGTGTTCAGGTCCAGCTCGTTCAGGCAGTCCTGCAATCCCAGATAGTGCGGGTGTGCATTCCTCACCAGCTGGCGCAGTCCCTCGAAGTCGCGAGCCTTATAGAGCCGATTGTACTCGTCGGCACTGATGTTCAGCCGCTCATAGATAATCACCTTCGACTCGTTGCCGTAGGTGCCGTGCAGCACGGCATACTTCAGCTCGTAGTCCTCGCAGATGCGCTTCACCTCCTGCCAGTCCACCAGCTGCATGTTCTCGCGGTACAGCCCCACGCTGTCGCTGCTGTAGTCGATAGACGGCATATCCTCAAAGTAGTTGCCGTCGTAGCGCGTTTCCTCGCGCTGGCTGAATAATGTCTTTGCCATGGTCGTTACGCTGTTAGAGTGTCACTATCAAGTCAGCAATATTAAATGCGTTGTAGGTGTAAGGCCATCGTGCGTCGTGGTCGCTGCACAGGCTGACGAACACCCGGAAGCCCTCACGCTCGAAATATCCGCCCAGGTCAAGCAGTTCCTCACGGTTATACAGATAATCCTTGCGCCAGAACTGCGTATCATCAACGTCCACATACTGCCAGTCCGACTCAACCGAATGGCTGCCGCCATTCTTTAAGAACTGTGCATAGTGCTTGCCGTTGCGATAGGTGATGCCCACGCAGTCAGCGCACCCTGCACTCGACAGGCGATAGCCGTCGTTGTGAAGAACGCCTTCTTCAATCTCACGCGCTGCCTTACGTCCGTCCTCGTAATTGCGATAGTGATGTCTCAATGTAAAGAACACCTCACGTTTGCCGCTCCTTATCTCGTTGATAACATGCTCCCGTCTTGTAAGGAAGCTCTTTGTATTCTCCTTGCACTGCTGCATAATCTCACTGCGCAGCTCGTCTGCTAATGTTGCCATAGTCTTGAATAATTTTTAATCAAATTTTTAACCAATTTCTCGCGAAGCGACCACACCCACAAGGGCAGTAGCCGCGCCGCAAAATTCTTCACTCTTCACTCTTCACTCTTCACTTCCATCACGCCGCCATCGGCATAGGCAGCATCAGCGGGTGCATCGCCTTGTTCACCTCGTCGTACTTTCTGAGGAAGTAGTTCGTGGCCTTCTGCACATGGTCGATGACCTGCGGAATGAAGTCCTTGTCGTCGCGGATAGCCTGGCGCCAGTTCTGCACGTATGCAATGTGCTGCTCGTCGAGCAGCCTGCCGATGCCGAGCATCGAGCAGACGCACGCCGCCGTCAGCTCCGCCACGAACTCCTCACGGGCATAGCCCTCAGAGCCGAAGCCCCCGCCGCCCATGTCGCGCTTCAACTCGCCCGCCGTAGAGTGCGCCATCTCGTGAATAGCCGTCGAATAGAACAGCTGGTCGCCCAGGAAGTGGCTGCGCTCCGGCAGACGGATGATATCCTCCGAGGGCGAATAGTGCGATGAATGACCGCCAAACTTGATAGCGCAGCGCCACTCGCCCTGCATGATCATCCGCTCCAGCACCTCGTCCTTGGTGCCAGCCTTATAGTCGTGCTCAGGCAGACGGGTCAGCTCCTCCCACTTCTCAGGGAACTTCGCCTTGAAGTCCGTCTGCGAAAGGTTGAACTCCGGAAAGGTCTTAGGTCGGAAGTGCGTGTTCACACGCTCCTTGTCCTCGTCGTCCAGCTCGTCATATTCCTTCTGCGTCAGTTTCTTGTGATCCAGATAGTAGGTGGGCAGTTTTTTCACTACGGGGAAGCTGCTCTCAAACCTCGGCATCCCGTTGTCCTTCAGCACCACGTTGCCCTCCTCGTCCGTCATCATATTGAGCGATAGCCCCATGTCGGTAAGTTGCTCGAACTTCATAAACATCGGCACTTCCCATCCTCTCACTGCGCACAGCAGCGTCAGGAAGAAGTCGTTGATTCCTCTGTACGGCTTGCGCCACTTATAGTTCATCGGCGACCCGTGTCGGGGTGCCACCCACGGCTTCGTCCACTGCGCATCCTCCATCTGGTCGAGTGCGCTGGTAAACAGTTCGGCATACTTCGCCTTCTGCTTGTCGTTCATCTGGAAGCCCCGCTTCTTCTGCTGGCCTCCGTCGTTTCTTTTTGTTGCCATAGTTGTAAATTGATTTTTGATTGTTGATACTAAAAACAGACGGCACAGACCTTGTGAGTCCGTGCCGTCCGCACTTGATAGATAGTAAGTGTTAGATGCTGAACGTGAACCTCACGCCACCCTCGCCGTCTGGCTCCAGCAGGAACCGTCCGAAGCAGATAAGGTCCATGCCGATAATGAAGTCAGGATTGTCGGCCTTGTGAGCCACGGCCTGCACATGAGCCTGTCTGCCGTTGGGGAACGTGACGAGCACCCAGTAGGCTTTCGTCTTACGCGCCTTGCCGTCGGCATAGGTCTCAGTCACCGCCTTGGGATTCTTCAGGCGCAGCAGCTTCACCATGCGCCGCGATATGCCTGAGTTCTGGGCTCCCGTGTCCCACACGGCCACACCCTCCTCCTTCGGCTCACCTTTAAGGGAGGATAGGCTTACCGGTGTGCGGATCCAGGAATGCGGCTGTATGCCGTCTGCCGTAGCTATCAACGAATAGTCCTTTTTCGTTTTCTTCATCTCGCTTTACTTCGATAGTTAAATTCATACTCTGTTCCATAACTCACTCGCTTTAGATGATTACGAGTGCAAAGATACGAATTTTCAAGCGAAGAGCGAAGGGCGGTAGCAAATTCTTCACTCTTAATTCTTCACTCTTCACTTAACATCACGCCGCCATAGCATCCACGATAGCCATTGCCTCCTTGTCGCCGGCAATCACACGGCGCATCAGGTCGGCCACCTCTGCCTCGGTATAGGTCTTGCCCTGCGGCTTGGTCTCCTGCGTCCTGCCTTCATGCTCCTGGCGATAGGCCTCGCGCTTCTGCTTCCACTCCTCGCGCTTCTGGGCACGCTCCTCGGTGGCGCGGTCCACCACGGCCTGACAGTCGGCCACGGTCTTTCCCTCGTTCAGCATCTGGCATACCGTCTTGGCCACCTCCGCATAGCGGGGGCCGAACAGCAGGAAGTTCACGCGCCCCTGCTTCGTGTTCTCGTAGGTAGCCGAGCCGTGCAGACTGACGGCTGCCTCCTTCTGATAGGCGGCATCCGTCTCAGCAAACCCGCTCACTTTGGCGCACGTCTTACCCTTGACGTTCGTATAGGTCGAGTAGGTCAGCTTGCCCGCTTTGGTTTCAGGCTCCTGCGGCTGCGGCTGCTTGCGCTTCAGCGTCACCTTGGGCTTCTCTGCCTTTGGCTTAGGCTCCGGCTCCATCTTGCCCTGCGGGCGAGATGACTCACGCTCGGCAGAACCTGAACGAGTTCCGCTCTGCTCTCGCTCACTCGTCATCTTCACCGTCTTGGCCTTCGGCTCCTCGGCCTTCTGACTTCCGCCATCAGCCTTCTTATCGGCAGGCTCCTGCGTGCCGTCGCTCACAGTCCAGCCGCCTTGCAGCAGTTTCTCCACCTGGGCCACACCCATAGTCATAGGCTTGCCCTCGCTGTCGCCCATCTGGAACGTCACGCTCACCTTGTCGCCCTCGATGCTGTTGATTGTGTACTTGGCGTTACCGCCGTTGCTGATACTCTTGCCGATAAGGTCGGTCACCTTCATTGTCTCGTTAGTCATAACTTTGTCCTCCGAATTGTTTTGATTGTTGTCACTTGAATTACTTGTATCACTCTCGCCTGGCTTGCGCTTAGGCCCTGGCGGCGGGTCCAGTTGGTCGCAGATAGCGACACGCTTGCCTGCCCTTATCAGCTTGGGCAGATAGGTGTCGAGTGCATGGTGGGGAAATCCCGCCATAGCCACCCCGTCGCTCTGACGCTTAGTGAGCGTGATGCCCAGCACCTTGGCGCACTCCTTAGCATCTTCCTCATACGTCTCATAGAAGTCGCCGCAGCGGAAGAGCAGCATCGCGTCGGGATGCTTGCTCTTCAGGTCGCGGTATTGCTTTTGCATAGCCTCGTTTGCCATAGTCATGTCCTCCTTATGCTACTTTAGTCGGTTTGACATCCAGTTCCACTTCGCCCCACCAGCCTTCCACGCTGCGCATCTCGTCCTCGTAGAGCTTGCTTAGACAGGTGAAGAACAGCTCCGCCACCGCACGGTGGGCGGCCTCGTTCTCAATCTGATAGAGCACGCTCCGGAAGAAGTTCCACATCGACTTGCGGAACGTCGGCTTGTCCATCACGTCAGCCACCTTCGTGCAGATGATGCCCATCTTATAGCCCTCGGTATAGATGAGCGCACCCATCTTGCGATAGTCCTCAAACACATCGTCCAGCGGCTCCTCCTCCGGCATCTCGTTGTCGCCATACTGCTCGTTCACGCTCAGCACATTCAGCGCATAGGCGTGCTCAAACTCCTGGCGCACGTTGTCAACAAACCACTTGTGGCTGTCACGCTTTGCTTCCTCGAAGCCACACATCAGGCCAGCGGCCTTGATAAATTCCTGTTTCGATACAATAAAACTGCTCATAGTCTCGAATAATTTTCAGTCCAATTTTTAGTTAATTTCTGCCCTGCAAAGGGCATCCCATAGATAGTCACGCCGCCTCGCGCAGTTCCTCCTCGCCCTCATAGACCACCCAGTCGAATGACTCGTAGCATCCCCACCAGTTTTCGAGGTTGTCCAGCGTGTCGTACTTCTCCAGGAACTCGCTCCACGTGTGGTAGCCCTCCTTGTAGTACGTGCTGCCACGCTCCGCATAGTCCCACAGATAGCCGTCCTCGCGGGCAAGGTCACAGATGTCGTCCAGATAGCTGTCGAAGAACAGGCTCGCCGAATGTTGGCTGATGCCGAACGAGTTCTGATAGTCGCTCTCATACAACGAGTTGAGCACCACCTCACTACGCAGCCGTGCCAGATCTTCGCGGGTGAAGTCCTCCAGCCGCTTGATCCTCGTCAGGTCGCGCAGTTCCACCTCCATGGTCTCGCCCATAGTGGTCTTCATCGTCACCACCGCACACCACTTGTCGGCCTTGCAGTAACGACCCGTATAGGGGTCACGCGGGTTGCCCGTCACCCGTCCGGCACGCTTCTCCGTACCGATAGGGTTGCCCCACCAGTTTTCAATCGTCCGCTCGTGACACACGAAGTCACCCTTGCGGATAGTCAGTACGTTTGCCATAGTCTCACGCTGTTTCAAGTTCCTCGATATTCCCACGGAAACGCTTGCCGTCGGCATAGAACAGGTCGCCCTCGTAGCGGTTCGCCAGTTCCTCCTCCACGCAGTTGTCCTTGTTGTCGCCATAGGCGTTGTACTCGCTCTCCCACTCGTCGAAGAACTTCTCCAGACAGTCGTCCATCAGGTCTTCGAGCGAATAGTCCTCCGAATACTTGCCGCGATGATAGTTCAGGTAGAAGTCCACGATAGGCTCCACCAGTGCGCAGTCCGTACACACTCCAGTCCACGGGCACCATCCGCCGGTGATAGGCTCCTTGATGATGCGCGAACGGCGCTCAGTCTTGCCACGGCCTGCATACAATATGCGGTTCTTCTTGTCCCAACTGAGCGACTGCCATTCGCCACGTCGGTTGTCACGTACAAACCGATAGCACCACCGCCACAGCAACCTACCCTTGCAGTCCTCCGGCTCGATGGGATAGTCGTAGGTACCCATCACATGATAGTCGGGGTTGTCACGACGGAAGTGGTGTTCGTAATAGCCCACCTCCCAGCCACGCGCACCGAAGCCCGTAGCACTCTTGAACGCCTCCAGCGACGCCTCATACTCGCTGGCATTGCATTCCATCACGTCGTTCATCACGTCGAAGCACTTGCGCTCCACGATTTTCTTGCGTACATCGTCGGCCAGTTCGCCGAACTCGTACAGTTTGATAGTCACAGTTTTCATTGTCTTATGCTGCTTTGCGATAGGCCAGCATCTGACCTATCGGGGTTTCGATACTCTCGTTGATACTCACGTTGTACGCATAGGCCAGTGCCTTGCGAGTCTTGTTGATGTTGATAGTCTTTGCCATAATTGTTTCTGATTTTTGTTTTTACGCTGCATTTACGATTTCAGTTATCTCGTTTTCGAGAGTCAGATAGTACTCAAGTCCAGGGCTCACGCACATCCCCTGCCTACGGGCACGGCGGATGCGGCGGATAGCTCGCTCGGTCGCATTGAAGCGGCCGCAGATAGGCCACAGGCGGCTGTCGTCGTTCCTGCGGAAATAGGCGTTAATCTGCCTGATAGACATATCGTCCACGTTTCTTGGCTGTTCCATACTCTACGCTTCTTTAGATGTTACACGATTGTCCTCACGATAGCGCCACTCCATCAGTGTGTCTGTGAAGCGGCCAAACTTGCCGTGCCACGACTCGCCACCCTCGCGGAAGAACGAGTGCCATAGCGTTTCCTGATAGCACGCCTTGATAGCCCAGTGCGGCTGCTCGTTGTCGTTGCGCACACTCACGTCCATAGGGCCGTAGCCGTATAGTGCAAAGTAGAGGTCGGCCTCCTGGTCGTACCACTGGCGCATAGCATCCTGCACATGATCACGCTCAATGTCGTGCTCGTAGCAATACTCAAACTTCTTGTGGATGTTCGGGAAATAGAGCCGAACAGTCGTAGTCTTTGCCATAGTCACAGTCCTCCCTCGTTTACGCGCAGAACCCGTCGAACGGGTCCCACGTATAGTTCAACTCATGCGCCATGTCCTGCACGGCAGTCTTGCCGCACTCGTCCATAGCAGGGGCAGCCAGCAGGCCGGCGGCCATAGACACGATGATAGCACTCTCAGCCTGAAGGCGTACACACTTGGGCGCATTGTCCCAGATTTTCTTGATGATAGCTTTCTTTGTTGTCATAACTTGTTTCTCCTTTTGATTTGTTGATTTGAATAATTTGAATTGAATTTGAAAAATTTCTCGGTCGATAGACCGATCCGAATAGTCTTACGCTGCCTGTGCCAGCGTTACGCCCAGACGCTGGGCTGCCTTGCGCATAGCCTCGCGCTCATAGTCGTACACTCGCAGCACCACCTTGCGGCCTGCGAAGTTGATAGTCATTTTCTCCATAGTCTTGAATTGATTTTGAATGTTTGTTTGTCTTGATAGTTCCCCACCCCTCCAGGGGCGGGGATAGGGGTCACGCTGCCTCGCGATACCCCTGCGATAGAGTCTTGTGTTCGGCCTTGCGCTCCTCCGCCAGATCGAACGCGTCCGATACGAGCATACCCATGATGCACCCGCCGAACCAGCCGGCGACAGGGGCATACTCATAGTTGCTCACATGGATGGCGACGATAGCGCACACCAGCCCACAGCCACAGCTGAACACAGCCTGGCCGATACGAACGATTAACTTCTTCATTGCTTTGTCCTCCGAAATTATTTTGTTGATAGATGATACAATTAAGGCCCGCCTCCGTCGTGGGGGCAGGCCCGGATAGGGAGCGGCCTTTACAGGTCGAAGTCGAAACACTTGTCGATAAACGCCCGCAGCCGCTTGTCGCTCCAGTCACAGCCGATGTCACGCGCAAACTCAAACATGATGCGCTTCACCCCGGCCTCCTTGTACGTTCGTGCGTCGCGCAACTCCTGGAGCTTCGGACGCAGTTGTAGAATCAGTGCTTGTTCTGCCATTCGTATAGGGGTTAGTTAAATATTTAGTTCAACTTCTGTCTGTCTATCTGCTTCTGTGCTGCCTCCAGCCTTACCCGATAGGCATACCACACGTTAAGAGCCTTCATGTATGAAGGGTTAGCCATCTTCACAGCACAAGGGGTTGAAAGCGTATAGCCGTATTTCTGCTTCACGAGATCCAGATTGTGCTGTGCTTCTTCCGTGCGTGCAGTCAGCGTAGCGACTGCCTTTTCTAACTGATAGTTGCTCCACATAGTTTTGTCCTCCCTGATTTATTTCGTTAATACTGTTTCCTGCTCTTGCAATACACGGTGATGTAGCTCCCGCTGAAGCGGCGCGTGGTCATCTGCGTGCCCATAGTGCCCGCAGCCTCCGAGCTGGCGCGGTTCTTGGCCTTGCCCTTCTGCGGGCGTGCGATATTGCCCGCACGGAACACGTTGCGCTCCAGACCCTCGCGCCTCTCCTCGCGCTCCTCAAATCGGCGGGCGGCCTCCTTCGTGCTCACATAGTGGCGCATAGGCCGGACTCCCTCCATCGTCATGCCGTGCGACACCTCCGACGGCTCACTGAAATAACGACGCTCTTTGTTGTCGCCCGTGCAGCGCAGCAGGGCGTTCATGGCCTTCATCTCGGCCCAGTTTCTTCTTGCCATAGTCTTCACTGTTTTATTGTTTCACTTGCGGGATGGGGCGGACTCGAACCGCCCTCGTTGCGCTCGCTCATAGTCACGGCTGACACCTGGTGCCCTCCGTCGAGATTCGTTGCCTCACAGACCTTATCGGCGTGCGCCCATAGTCGCTTTCACGCAGACCCATCCCAGCCATATAGGTTGCACCCAGATAGGGCGCAAAATGGTTCTGATATTCACGCAATATCGGCGGTGTATTGCTTCAGTACGGTTCAATACACTTACCCGTCTCGTCGTTATATATTCTCCTTATAGCCTCTCGCCATAAGTCCCTACCGTGCCCGTCTCACGTTGTGGCTACGTCCCCAGTATCCGTGCGTATAGCGGTGTGCGTATAGCGCATGGACTTAGGGATGATCTCGGCCCGTTTCAAGTGAGCATTTCACCCTTCGATTAGTAACCGACAAATATCCTTTGCCGTTGTTCAGTAATGTAGTGGCGGCATCTCACAAAGCATTTCGCAAATGTGACAGCCTGTGAGGAAGATACCCATTTCGGGCATCGGAATTTTTGCCGATAGTTCTTCAGAATGGATCTTCAAATTTCGTCCACGTCTGCTTCGCGTTTAGCAAAATTCCACTTCCTGCGTTTGCGTACCTGCACAGCTCAGGCGTACACGCTGCGCCTTGTGGCGTTCGCGTGCGCCGTGCTGCGTTCCTGTGGCCTGTGCTGCGTTCCTTTGCCTGTGGCATCGGTGGCGGCGGTGGCCTGTGGAAAACAGGCACAAAAGGAAAACGGCGGCGAAAACGTTTGCGGCGTTTCGCTGCGGCCTGTGGCCTGTGGCGGCGTTCTTTGCGTTTCGCCTGTGGCCTGTGGCATCGGCATCGGCGGCGGCCTGTGGTGGCCTGTGCCTTTGCGTTCCGTTTGTTATGTGGTGGCGGCCTGTGTGCTTCGGCGTTTCGCTTCGGCGGTGGCCTGTGGCCTGTGCTGCGTTCCGTTTCGGAACGGCGGCGGCCTGTTTTGGTGGCGTTTCGCTACCTTTGCGCCCTGTGCCGTTTTCGCTACGGCCAAAGTTACATTATTACAGGGCAAAGAACGGAACGCCGTACGGCGGCGGCGTTCCTGTGGTGGCCTTTATGCGGCGGCGGCATCGGCGGCCTTTACTACGGCGGTGGCCTGTGCCTGTGCGGCCTTTGCGGTGGCGGCGGCGGCATTTTCGGCGGCGGCCTGTGCGGCGGCGGCCTGTGTTCTGTTTGCAGAACGGCGGCGGCGTTCCTGTTTTGCGGTGGCGGCGGTGGCCTTTGCCTTTGCATCGGCGGCAATAATTTCGGCATCGGTGGCGGTGGCATCGGTGGCCTTTGCCTGTAAATCGGCGGCGGCGGCCTTTGCTTCGGCCTGTGCGGCATCTACGGCGGCGGCGGCCTGTAATGCGGTGGCGGCGGCCAAAATCAAATCATATTGTTTTGCTTCGGCGGCCTGTGCGGCGGCATCGGCGGCGCAAATGCGGCGCAAAATATTATTGCAAATAATCATCATAACGGCCTTTTCGGCGTTCCACGCCGTTACGGCGTTTATGTGACGGCGGCCAAATGTGCCGATTTTAATGCCTGTGGCGGTGGCGGCCAAAAGGAACGGCGAAACATTTTCGGCGGCGAAAATCTTCGGCGTTACATCTTCGGCCTTTATTGATACGGCGGCGGCATCAAAAACAGGAGCATAAACTTTCCACATCTTTACCACATCTTTACAGGCACGGGAAAGTGAAAACGCTTCGGCATGTGCGGCCTTAAATGCGGCCTTAAATTTGGCATCTTTGCGCAAATTCTTTAAGGCATCGGCGGCGGCGGCCAAAACGGCGGCGGCGTTTGTTTCGGCGGCATCTACGGCCAAAACGGCAATATCTTCGGCGGTGGCCTGTGCCTTTTCGGAACGTGCAAAGGCCAAATCAATACGGCGGCGGCGTGCCAAATCGGCGGCGGCCTGTGCTGCGGCCTTTGCTTCGGCGGCATCGGTGGCCTTTGCTTCGGCATCGGTGGCGGCGGCATCGGCGGCGGCCTTTGCCTTTTCCACATCGGCACGCAGCACGGCGGCGGCCTTTTCCTGTGCGGCCTTTTCCTTTGCCTGTGCGGCGGCATCGGCGGCGGCCTTTGCATCGGCGGCACGCCGTATCATTTTCGCCACCTTTGCGGCGGTGGCGGCGGCGGCCTTTGCGGCCTTTACATCGGCGGCGGCGGCGGCCTTTGCCGTGCGTGCCTTTTCCTTTGCCTTTATTGCCTTTTCGGCGGCCTGTTTGGTGGTGGCCGAAACACGTGCGGCATCGGCGGCCGAATAATCGGCCTTTGCCTTATTTAAACGTTCTACGGCCTTTGCGGCCTTTTCATCGGCACGGCCTTTTGCCTTTTCGGCCGAAACGGCGGCGGCCTGTGCCTTTGCCGTACTTATTTGGCCGTTACGTATCTTTGCAACCAAATCGGCGGCCTTTTCTACGGCGGCGGCATCGGCGGCCTTTGCCTTTGCATCGGCATCGGCGGCGGCCTGTGCGGCGGTGGCGGCGGTGGCCTGTGTGGCGGCATCGGCGGCGGTGGCGGTGGCCTGTGCTGCGTTCTTTACTTTGTTTTCCTGTGCGGCGGCGGCGTTCTGTGCGGCGGCGGCGTTTGTTTCGTTCTTTTTCATAACTTTAATTTTTTAGATGTTTGAATATTGAT